>Ga0247793_1000004_pt1 | contig 43398 bp, 36 predicted proteins | sample UWRJS223509R6_FD_180939 | JGI IMG/M metagenome (GOLD analysis project Ga0247793, IMG submission 180939) | Soil microbial communities from Arlington Agricultural Research Station in Wisconsin, United States - UWRJ-S223-509R-6 | ecosystem: Environmental > Terrestrial > Soil > Agricultural land...
ATCCCATCTCGAACTCGGCCGTTAAACTTTCCTGCGCCGATGGTACTAAGCCTCAAGGCTTGGAAGAGTAGGTCGCTGCCAGGCCTGCCAAGGACGTTTTGCTTCTCCTCGACACGATGAACGATGAAAAGCGGCCGCCAATTTTTGGCGGCCGTTTTTTATTGCCGGGCCGACCACAGCGCCGAAATGCGCTGCCTGAATGCCTTCGGTTTCTCGGCGAAAAGCCGCCCGGCAAGACGTTGCGCCGTTTTCAGGTGCACGCCGCGCCGCGCCGCGATCAACGGCGCCAGGCGCGATCGCCATGGCGCGAGCGGTTGGTGCGGAGTGGTGAATTCGGTGAGCACCGCGAGATCCTGACAGGAACCGAGCCTGTTGCGCAGGCGCTGCGCTTCCTCCGCCCAGACTCTTCCAAGCCGCGGCCAGAGCGGCTCAACCAGATCCATCTGGTGGCGATGTTCCACGACGCGCCGCCGCAAATCGTGCAGATGTTCGGCTTCAGCATCGGGCCAGGCGTCGGGAAGCAATTGCCGCGCACGCCGGTAGGTCGAGGTCAATCCGTCGGTGACGATATCGAAATCGATCGCCTTGAGCGGCCAGCGCTCGAGCGACAGCGTTGCGTAGTCAAAATACCGCGACAGGCGGTTCCGCATGGTCTTGGTGAACGCCTTTGCTTCGGCGGCGTTGCGCCTCTCGGTCAGCCGCGCGCGGATCGTTTCCACCGAAGTCGTCGAAAAAGGCAGCTCGGCTTTGCGCAGATCCGACAAGGCATCGAGGGCGGATTGAGCATCGCGCGCACCGGCGATCCCGCGCATCAACTCGCGTGCCTCGCTGCGCATTTGGTCGGCCTGCTCGCCCAACGGCTTGCCCAGCAGGCGAAGCAATGCGCGCCATCGCTTGAGCGCTTTCCGTACCTCATGGACTGCCTCGGGTCCAGAAAGCTCGGGGTCGGTTAATGCGCGGCGCCCATCGGCAATTATCGAACGCGCGGCGGCTGCAAGGCCGTCGCCGAAGCTGCTGCCGCCCCGTTTAGTCGCCTTCATTACATTTTTTTGCCGCGGTTTCATGACAGGTTTGTGAAATGAGCCGTTTTTGGCCCTTCCAATGGGCATCTGCGGTTGCTACATAGCGCCCAACACGCGCGGGCCATACCCCGCGCTTCGTATTTTGACGCGGGGTGGAGCAGCCCGGTAGCTCGTCAGGCTCATAACCTGAAGGTCGTAGGTTCAAATCCTACCCCCGCAACCAAATTTGCGCCGCCGATTCCGGCGGCGTTCACTTTTTTGCAGTCGCAATCGCGATCAATGTCTGCGCCAGCCGGACGATGCCGGCAGTTCATCGAATGTTGGAACTGCCCGTCGGCTCGTGTCGAGAACGCGCGACGCAGTGGAGCGAATTTCTCACTCGCGGGTTTGCAATAACAGGAACAGGCGCCGTGTTAGTGTTACCGGTATCGCGCGATTGAATTATGAGTTATTGCGCGCGATGCTTGTTGCGCTGCAAAAACGCCTAGTAAACCGGCCTCCGCGCGTAAACGACGCAGCCGATTGCATGCATGTATCGAACTATCGGCTATTTGTGATTTGATCTGAACTGGATACGATGCCCGCAAGGGTGATGAAGTAACGCCGAGCCGGCATAAAGACCGGCCGCGCAGCAACACTGAAGGGAGGAGTGAAATGCGAAATACCAGCAAGGCTTTAGGCGTCGCTGCGCTCTGTTTTGGCGGCGCAGTGGCAATGTCAATTCCTGCGCAAGCGTGGGACCCGACCCATCCGATCGAAATCATTGTTCCCGCCGGCACCGGCGGCGGCGCCGACCAGATGGCCCGCGTGATGCAGGGCATCATTACGAAGCATAACCTGTCCAAGCAGTCCGTGGTTGTGATCAACCAGTCGGGCGGCGCCGGCGGCGAAGGCTTCCTGGCCGCGAAGAACGCCAAAGGCGACGGCCACAAGCTGATCATCACGCTGTCGAATCTTTTCACGACGCCGCTTGCGACCGGTATTCCGTTCAACTGGAAGGATCTCACTCCGGTCTCGATGATGGCGCTTGACGAGTTCGTCCTGTGGGTCAACGCCGACAAGCCGTACAAGTCCGTCAAGGACTATGTCGACGCGATCAAGGCCGCGCCCGACAACACCTTCAAGATGGGCGGGACGGGATCGAAGCAGGAAGATCAGATCATCACCGTCGCGCTTGAAAAGGCGACGGGTAAGAAGATGACCTACATCCCGTACAAAGGCGGCGGCGCGGTGGCCGTTCAACTGGTTGGTGGACACGTCGACTCCACAGTGAACAACCCGATCGAGGCGGTTGCCCATTGGCGCGCCGGCAAGCTGCGTCCGCTCTGCGTGTTCGACAGCAAGAAGCTCGACTATAAAGAGAAGATCACCGCCGATATGTCATGGAATGATATTCCAACCTGCAAGTCGCAGGGCCTTGACGTCGAGTATGTCATGTTGCGCGGTTACTTCATGCCGCCGGGCGTAACGAAAGACCAGGTCGCCTATTATGTTGACCTGTTCAAGAAAGTGCGCGAAACGCCCGAGTGGAAGAAGCTGATGGACGACGGAGCCTTCAACCAGACCTTCATGACCGGCGACGACTATGCGAAATGGGTCGCCAATGCCGAGAAACTGCATGAAGGCTTGATGAAAGACGCCGGCTTCCTCGCCAAGACGAACTGATCTGCGGCACGTCTTCGAACCGCAGGACAAGAGGCAGGAATGAACGAAACGGTGAAAGCAACCGGTGGGGCGGGTCCGTCCCACCGGGGTGTCGAAATTGGCGTGGCCCTCGCCATGGCCATCCTCGCGTTGATCGGAATCTACGGAAGCATCAAGGTTGGCATCGGTTGGGGCGCGGAGGGTCCGCAAGCCGGGTTCTTCCCGTTCTACGTCAGTGTGGCGGTGGTGATCTCCTGCGCGGCGAACCTCACCAAGACCCTGCTGAGCGCGGATGACGGCGAACTCTTTGCGGAGTGGGGACAGATCCGCCAGGTCCTGGCGGTGGTTGTGCCGACCGCGATCTACGTAGCGGCGATCCCGTATCTCGGGATCTACGTGTCGTCCGCGCTGCTGATCATCGCCTTCATGAAGTGGCTGGGCAACTACAACTGGCTCGTGGCCATCGCGATCGGCGTGGTGGTTCCGATTCTTACGTTTCTGATGTTCGAGGTCTGGTTTCTCGTGCCCTTGCCGAAGGGGCCGCTCGAAAATCTCCTGGGATACTGAATTGGGTGGCCGCCGCCACGCGATGGCCGGCGGGTCGAGGGACTAAGCGAAATGTTCGAAGATATCGGTAATCTGCTCCACGGTTTTGCGGTCGTTCTCCAGCCGTTCAACCTCGTGCTGATGGTTGTCGGCATCATTCTCGGCGTCATCGTCGGGGTTCTGCCGGGCCTGGGTGGCGCCAACGGCGTCGCGATCCTGCTGCCGCTGACGTTTTCGATGTCGCCGACCTCGGCGATTATCATGCTGTCGTGCATTTATTGGGGCGCGCTGTTCGGCGGCGCGATCACATCGATATTGTTCAACATACCTGGTGAGCCGTGGTCGGTGGCGACTACATTCGACGGCTATCCGATGGCGCAGCAAGGGCGCGCCGGCGAAGCACTCACGGCAGCCTTCACGTCGTCGTTCGTCGGCGCGCTGTTTGCGGTCATCATGATCACCCTGGTGGCGCCGCTGGTCGCTAGCTTTGCATTGCGGTTCGGCCCGCCCGAGATCTTCTCTGTTTACTTTCTGGCCTTCTGCAGTTTCGTCGGCCTCAGCAAGGAACCGCCGTTCAAGACGGTTGCGTCCATGATGCTCGGCTTCGGCCTCGGTGCAGTCGGGCTCGATCAGGTGACTGGCCAGCTGCGCCTGACCTTCGGCGTTGAGCAGATGCTCAACGGCTTTGATTTTCTTATCGCCGTCATCGGCCTGTTCGGCATCGGCGAAATTTTGCTCACCATGGAGGAGGGGCTGAGCTTCCGCGGCACGATCGCGAAGCTCAATCCGAAAGTCGTGTTTCAGACCTGGGCCCAGCTGCCTCGCTACTGGATGGTGTCGCTGCGCTCGTGCCTCATCGGTTGCTGGATGGGTATCAGCCCTGCCGGCGCGACGCCCGCCTCGTTCATGAGCTACGGCATCGCCAAACGCATTTCCAAGAACGGCCACAAGTTCGGCACCGGTCAGATCGAGGGTGTGGTCGCGCCGGAAACCGCCGCCCATGCCGCCGGCACGGCGGCGCTGCTTCCGATGATCTCACTCGGCGTGCCCGGTTCGCCGACGGCTGCCGTGCTGCTCGGTGGCCTGCTGATCTGGGGTCTGCAACCGGGACCGCTTCTGTTCACCGAACAGAAGGATTTCGTCTGGGGTCTCATCGCCAGCATGTACATGGGCAACATCGTGGGCCTGATCATCGTGCTCACCTGCGTGCCGCTGTTCGCCGCAATTCTCCGCATTCCCTTCAGCGTCATCGCGCCCGTCATCATGGTGTTCTGCGCGATCGGCGCTTACACCGTGCACAACAACACCTTCGACATAGTGATGATGCTGGTGTTCGGGGTCGTCGGCTACTTCATGAAGAAGTGCAACTACCCGCTGGCGCCGATGGTTCTGGCGATCGTGCTCGGCGATAAGGCCGAAGAGGCGTTCCGCCAGTCGCTGCTCGCTTCGCAGGGCGGCCTCGGCGTGTTCTGGTCGAACAGTCTGGTGAGCACGATCATGGCGCTCGGTTTGATCGCGCTGTTCTGGCCGATCATTCAGTCCGGTTGGACCAGGCTGCGATCCGGGAAGTTGCGGCCGGCGCAATAGACCGCGACCCAACGGCAAGCCAATGAAATCCGTCCGCAATTTCGGGCGGGTTGCGCCTGCCCACCCGTCTGGCATATTGTATACCAGCCATGAGTAGCCGTGACCGTAACCCCCGTCGTAGTGGCGTTTCCGCCCGCGGACCTGCTTCCCGCGCACCGCTGGCGCCGTACCCCGCACTCGCGCCGATCGATGTGACGCCGAGCTTCAAGCATAAGGCCTACACGGCGTTGAAGAATGCGATCGTGGCGATGGACATCTATCGCAGCCGCGACGACATCCGTCTCGATGAACGCAAACTGGCGCAGGATTTCGGCATCAGCCGCACGCCCGTGCGCGAGGCCATGGCGCAGCTCGAGAGCGAAGGCTTCGTTCGCTCGGTGCCGCGCCGCGGCATCTATGTTGTGCGCAAGACGAAGCGCGAGGTGATCGAGATGATCACCGCCTGGGCGGCGCTCGAAAGCATGGCAGCCCGCCTGATCACTCAGACCGCGAGCGACGAGGAGATCGCGGGCCTGCGCAAGATGTTCGCGACCTTCGAGAACGGCAAGCTGCGCGCGCACCTCGATGAATATTCGGACGTCAATATCGAGTTTCACCAGACCATCATCCGGCTCAGCCGCAACGACGTGCTGATCGACCTCGCCGAGAATCTGTTCACGCATATGCGCATGATCCGCCGCACGACCATCGGCGAGCAGGATCGCGCCGATCGCTCGATCCGCGACCACATGAACATCATCGAAGCACTTGAAGCCCGCGCGACCGATCGCGCTGAAGAACTGGTGCGTGACCACGCGCTCGGCCTCGCCGATCACGTGTCGCGCTATGCCGATTATCTCGATTGAACGAATAAAGCGACGGGAGAGACCCATGGCCGAAGCAGCAGTGAAGGCAAAACCCGAAACCGCGCCGGGAGCGGAACAGGAGCTGACCGACGGATTTCACCTCATCATCGACGCGCTCAAGCTCAACGGCCTCACCACCATCTATGGCGTGCCGGGAATCCCGATCACGGATTTCGGCCGCATGGCGCAGGCCTCCGGGATCCGCGTCATTTCGTTCCGCCACGAACAGAATGCCGGCTATGCGGCGTCGATCGCCGGCTTCCTGACCAGGAAGCCCGGTATCTGCCTTACCGTTTCGGCGCCCGGCTTTCTCAACGGGCTCACCGCGCTCGCGCATGCGACGACCAATTGCTTTCCGATGATCCTGATCTCGGGCTCCTCCGAGCGCGAGATCGTCGACCTGCAGCAGGGCGACTACGAAGAGATGGACCAGCTCGCAATTGCCAAGCCGCTCTGCAAGGCTGCCTTCCGCATTCTGCACGCGCAGGATATCGGCATCGGCATTGCGCGCGCCATCCGCGCCGCGGTTTCGGGCCGCCCGGGCGGTGTCTATCTCGACCTGCCGGCCAAGCTTTTCGGCCAGGTTATGGATGCCGAGGTCGGCAAGAAGTCGCTGGTGAAAGTGATCGACGCCGCGCCGGCGCAAATTCCGGCGCCGGACGCGGTCAAGCGCGCGCTCGACGTTCTCAAGAGCGCCAAGCGCCCGTTGATCATCCTTGGCAAAGGCGCGGCCTACGCGCAGGCCGACGATCAGATCCGCGCCTTCGTCGAGAAAAGCGGTGCACCGTTCTTGCCGATGAGCATGGGCAAGGGCCTGCTGCCCGACACGCATCCGCAATGCGCCGGTGCGGCGCGCTCGACCGTGTTGAAGGATTCCGACGTCGTCCTGCTGATCGGCGCGCGCCTCAACTGGCTGCTGTCGCACGGCAAGGGCAAGACCTGGGGCGACGCGCCGAAGAAGTTCATCCAGGTCGACATCGAGCCGAAGGAAATGGACTCGAACGTCGAGATTGCCGCGCCTGTGGTCGGCGATATCGGCTCCTGCATTTCCGCGTTGCTTTCAGGCATGGGCGGCAACTGGCCGGCCCCGCCGGCGGACTGGACCGGCTCCGTCGCGAAGAAGCGTGAAGAGAACGTCGCCAAGATGGCGCCGCGGCTGATGAACAACAATTCGCCGATGGATTACCACGGCGCGCTCGGCGTGCTGCGCTCGATCGTCAAGGAGCGGCCCGACGCGATCCTGGTGAACGAAGGCGCCAACACGCTCGATCTCGCGCGCGGCATCATCGACGTCTACCAGCCGCGCAAGCGCCTCGACGTCGGCACCTGGGGCGTGATGGGTATCGGCATGGGCTATGCCATCGGGGCGGCGATCGAGACCGGCAAGCCGGTGCTCGCCGTCGAAGGCGACTCGGCCTTCGGCTTTTCCGGCATGGAGATCGAGACGGTCTGCCGCTACAAGCTGCCGGTCTGCGTCGTCATCTTCAACAATGACGGCATCTATCGCGGCACGGACCTCAATAGTGCGAACTCGGATCCGGCGACGACGGTGTTCGTTAAAGGCTCGCGCTACGACAAGATGATCGAGGCGTTCGGCGGCGTCGGCGTCAACGCAACCAGCCCCGACGAGCTCAAGCGCGCCGTCAACGCGGCGATGGATAGCGGCAAGCCGACGCTCATCAACGCGGTGATTGACCCTGCCGCCGGCAGTGAGAGCGGCCGCATCGGCAATCTCAATCCGCAAAGCAAGCTTCAGAAGAAGAAATAACCGGTTCCAGCTCAGAGAATTCAAGAGGAAAAACGTCAATGGCTACGCGCAAGAAGTCAAAAGGCAAAGGAAGAGCCAAAGCGGCATCCAGAAAAGTCGTGAAGCTCAAGTCCAAAGCCATCGCCGCCAAAAAGGCGAACGGCAACGGCCATCTGCCACGGCCGTCGAGCAAGGCCTGGGGCCAGGCCGGCAAGGCACTCACCGGCGTGCGCATTCTCGATTTCACCCACGTGCAATCGGGCCCGACCTGCACACAATTGCTGGCCTGGTTCGGCGCCGATGTGATCAAGGTCGAGCGCCCGGGCGTCGGCGACATCACGCGCGGCCAGCTGGTGGACGTCAAGGGTGCCGACTCGCTCTATTTCACGATGCTCAACCACAACAAGCGCTCGATCACGATCGATTCCAAGCACCCGCAGGGCAAGCGCGTGCTCAACGAGCTGATCAAGACTTGCGACGTGCTGGTCGAGAATTTCGCGCCCGGCGCGCTCGACCGTATGGGGCTCACCTGGGAGCACATTCACAAGCTTAACCCACGCATGGTCGTTGCTTCCGTGAAGGGCTTCGGGCCCGGCCCTTACGAAGACTGCAAGGTCTACGAGAACGTCGCGCAGTGCGCCGGCGGCTCTGCTTCGACCACGGGTTTCCGCGAGGGTGCGCCGCTGGTTACCGGCGCGCAGATCGGCGACAGCGGCACCGGGCTTCATCTTGCGCTCGGCATCGTCTGCGCGCTCTTCCAGCGCAATCGCACCGGCCGTGGGCAAAAGGTGCTCGCCGCCATGCAGGATGGCGTGCTCAATCTCTGCCGGGTGAAATTGCGCGATCAGCAGCGGCTCAAGGCCGGCCCGCTCACCGAATACAGCCAGTACGGAGAGGGGGTGCCGTTCGGCGCGTCAGTGCCGCGTGCCGGCAACGATTCAGGCGGCGGTCAGCCCGGCTGGATCCTGAAGTGCAAGGGCTGGGAGAACGACCCCGACGCCTACATCTACTTCATCACCCAGGCACCGGTGTGGGGCGAAATCTGCGATCTGATCGGCGAGCCGACATGGAAGACCGATCCGGACTACGTCACGCCGCGCGCGCGGTTGCCGAAGCTCAAGAAGATCTTCGAGCGCATCGAGCAGTGGACTATGACCAAGACCAAGTTCGAGGTCATGGAAATCTGCAACAAGGTCGATATCCCCGTCGGTCCGATCCTGTCGATGAAGGAAATCGCAGAGGAGCCGTCGCTGCGCAAGACCGGCACGGTGGTCGAGGTCGACCATCCGACCCGCGGCAAGTACCTGACGGTCGGTAATCCGATCAAAATGTCGGATTCGATCTCCGAGGTGAAGCGCTCGCCGCTGCTTGGCGAGCACACCGACGAGATTCTGAAGGACGTGCTCAAGTTCTCGGCAAAAGACATTGCCGAAATCAAGAACTCCGGCGCTCTCAGCGCGCCGAAGAAGGAAGAAAAGGCAGCGTAGACCGTTCGTCCCGCCGACAGCGGGGACCCAGACGACAAAAATGCTGGATGCTCGCTTTCGTGGGCATGAGCGGAAGAGGAGGGGTTGAATGCGTATCGTCGTTCATGGCCAGCAGGCCTTCGGTAAGGCCGTCCTGGAAGCGCTGCTCAAGCGCGGAGATAACGTCATCGCGGTCTACGCGGCGCCGGAAAAAGAGGGCGCCAAAGCCGATCCACTCAAGGAAGCCGCGATTGCAGCGAAGCTTCCGGTCTATCAGCCGGCCTCCTACAAGGACCCGAAAGTCTGGGAAGAATTCAAGGCGCTCAAGCCCGACCTGCAGGTCATGGCCTTTGTTACACTCTTCGTGCCGGAGGACTTCCTCAACATTCCGACGCACGGATCGATTCAATATCACCCGTCGCTGCTGCCGGCCTATCGCGGCGCCAGCGCCATCAACTGGCCGATCATCAAGGGCGAGAAGGAGACGGGGCTTTCGATCTTCTGGCCGGACAACGGACTCGATACCGGTGACATTCTCGTCCAGAAGAAGACGCCGATTTCCAGTACCGACACGCTTGGCACCGTCTACTTTGATCGCCTTTTCCCGATGGGCGTCGACGCGATGCTCGAAGGCGTCGACCTGGTGAAGGCCGGCAAGGCGCCCCGCATCAAGCAGGATGAATCGAAAGCCACCTACGAAGGACGCTGCACTCCCGAGAATGCGAAGATCGACTGGGGTAAGCCGTGGGAGCAGATCGACCGGCTCATCCGCGGTTGCAATCCGGCGCCCGGCGCCTGGACGACACTCGACGGCAAGCAGCTGAGAATTTTTGACGCCAAGCCCATCCCGGCGAAGGATCCGAAAGGCATTGGCGGCAAGCTCGGTGAGATCGCCGCCGTCGAAGCGGACGGCTTTACCGTTGTCTGCGCTGACGGCCGCTTCAAGGTCACGCGCGTCCAGCCTGCCGACGGCAAGAAAATTGACGCCGGCGAATGGGCGAAATCCGCAAATATCGCCGTGAAAGCAAGGTTCACCTGACCCGCCGCATTTTCCCCTTCCCGCCCTCCCGTTTCTCTTTCATTTGATGGATCGTCTCTCATGCCCGCCTCGCAACACCAGAATCCGAAGTCCGACATTGAAATCTCGCAGACCGCCAAAAAGCGCCTGATCCTCGACGTTGCAAAGGAGAAGCTCGGCATCGCGGCGGAGAACCTCGAGCCTTATGGCCACTACAAGGCCAAGGTGTCGATGGACTTCATCAATTCCCTCAAGGGCAAGAAGGACGGCAAGCTGATCCTGGTCACGGCGATCACGCCGACGCCCGCCGGCGAAGGCAAGACCACGACGACGGTGGGGCTAACTGACGCCCTCAATCATATCGGCAAGAAGGCGATGCTCTGTCTGCGCGAGCCGAGCCTCGGGCCCTCGTTCGGCATGAAGGGTGGGGCCGCCGGCGGCGGCTATGCGCAGGTGGTGCCGATGGAAGACATCAACCTGCACTTCACCGGCGACTTCCACGCCATCACGTCGGCGCACAATCTGCTGTCGGCGCTGATCGACAACCACATCTACTGGGGCAATGCGCTCGGCATCGACTCGCGCCGCGTAACGTGGCGTCGCGTCATGGATATGAACGACCGCGCGTTGCGCGAGATCGTCTGCTCGCTCGGCGGCGTGGCCAACGGCTATCCGCGCGAGGCCGGTTTCGACATCACCGTCGCTTCGGAAGTGATGGCGATCTTCTGTCTTGCCAAGAATCTCGACGACCTTAAGGAACGGCTTGGCAACATTCTCGTCGCCTATACGCGCGACCGAAAGCCGGTCCGCGCGCGCGACCTCAAGGCGCACGGCGCCATGACTGCATTGCTCAAGGAGTCCCTCGCGCCGAATATGGTGCAGACACTGGAAGGCACGCCCGCCTTTATTCACGGCGGTCCCTTCGCTAATATTGCGCACGGCTGCAACTCGGTGTTGGCGACCACGACCGCTCTCAAGCTCGCCGACTATGTCGTGACGGAGGCGGGGTTCGGTGCCGACCTCGGCGGCGAGAAATTTATCGATATCAAATGCCGCAAGGCTGGCCTTACTCCCGATTGCGTTGTGCTGGTTGCCACCATTCGCGCGCTCAAGATGCATGGCGGCGTCAAGAAAGAGGATCTCAAGTCCGAGAATCTGAAGGCGCTCGAAGCGGGCATGGCTAACCTGCAGCGGCACGTCGAGAACGTGAAGAAATTCGGCCTGCCCGCCGTGGTGTCGATCAATCGTTTCTCCGCCGACACTGAGGCCGAGATCGCGCTGGTGAAGGAGAAGTGCAAGGCGCTCGGCGTCGAGGCTCTGATGGCCGATCACTGGGCGATGGGCGGGGCCGGTGCGGCCGACGTGGCCAAGACGGTGGTAAAGGTGATCGACGAGGGTAAGAGCAAGCTCAAGTTCCTCTATCCCGACGAAACGCCGCTATTCGAAAAGATCGAGATGATTGCGCGTGAAATCTACCGCGCTAAGCACGTGACCGCCGACAAGTCGGTGAAGGACCAGCTCAAGAGCTGGGAGGAAATGGGTTATGGCAAGTTGCCGATTTGCATCGCAAAGACCCAGTACTCGTTCTCGACCAATCCGGACGCCAAGGGTGCGCCGGCTGATCACACCATCAATGTGCGCGAGGTGCGGCTGTCCGCCGGCGCCGAATTCGTGGTGGCGATCTGCGGCGAGATCCTCACTATGCCAGGGCTGCCGAAAGTGCCGTCGGCTGACTCGATCGACGTCAAGGACGGCAAGATCGTCGGCTTGTTCTAAAGACCGCTCCCACGCCGCAGGAATTAAAAGGGCCCGAGAAATCGGGCCCTTTTTGCGACGGGCGGCGCGGGGTCGGATCGCAGTTGTGTACGAATTCGCTAAAATTTTTCGTTTTTTTTGACCGGGCTTGTACAGCGAGTTTTTGCACCTTCGCGGTAGGTTCGTACCCGCTCCGGTCGCGCGATTGACCGCGTAGCCGGGGGCGGCGTCCAAATTCATTGAGTTGCAAAGAACTTGCTATGGCAATGAGCACCGCATCCAATACGGCCAGCGCACTCGCCGAAAGCCGTTCGATTCTCGACGACCTGGTCAGCCCGGTCGCCGGCGCGACCGCCAAGCACCGCCTGAAGATCATCGATCGGGTCGCCGACCTGTTTGCCGCCGGCTCGCGCAGCTATTCCGACGAGCAGATTTCTCTGTTCGATGACGTGTTGCGCCGACTGACCGCTGACATCGAGGTCAAGGCGCGCGCTACGCTCGCGCATCGGTTGGCGGTCATCGACAATGCCCCGCCGGTGCTCATTCGCTCGCTCGCGTTCGACGATGCAATCGAGGTTGCGGAGCCCGTCCTCATCTATTCCGAGCGTCTGACCGACGACGATCTCGTTGAAAATGCCACCACCAAGAGCCAGGACCACCTTTATGCGATCGCGCAGCGCCTGAAACTGAGCGAAAAGGTGACCGATGTCCTGGTCGAGCGCGGTGACCAACGGGTTGTCCATAAAGTCGTGAAGAACAAGGGCGCGCGGTTTTCTCTCGCCGGCTTCGGCAAGTTGACCACCCGTGCCCGCTACGACCGCAAGCTGACCCTGGCTCTCGGCGAGCGAAGCGATCTCCCGCGGCAATATTTTCTCAAACTGCTGGAAGCGGCCTCTTCGAAGGTTCGCGCCAAGCTGGAGGCCTCCAATCCGGAGCTGGTCGCGGCCATTCGCGATACCGTCGACGACGTCGCGACCGCGATGCAACGCGAGGTCCGCAAGGGTTCCCACGCACATGCCGTCGCCGTGCGCGAAGCCAAGCGCCGTTTCAATGTCCAGCCCATCACCGAGGCCAGCGTTCACGGCCCCGCCCACGCGCAGGATTTCGAAAAAACTGTGGTTGCGCTCGCCCGCCTGGGCGTTTTCCCGGTCGATCTGGTCGAGCGCGCTTTGCTGGACGAGGGCGAGGACATGCTGTTGCTCCTGGCCAAGGCGGCCGGCTGCTCCTGGACGACGGCGCGCGAAATGCTCGTTATGTTCGCTGCGAACCGGAATCTTCAGCCCGACGACATCACGGTGGCGTTCGAGCGCTATCGCAAGCTCAGCCAGCAGACCGCGCGGAACATCGTCACGTTCTACGAGAAGCGCATGAAGTTGCGCAAAGCGGAGAACGCCAAGGGCAAATCAACACGCGGGCGGAAGGACAAAACCCGCAACGAGGATGACAACCTCGTCACGCTGCCGTCGCCCTCGATTGCACCCGTCTAGTTCCTAATTTGTCGAGACTGGGCAGCCAATAAGGTCAGCCTGACAGTTGTGGTGCAAGACGGCGTGCTTCCGCCACCAAAGCAGCGGTGATCGGCGTCATCGGCTCGCGCTGCGGCACGACGAGACCGATCGTCTGGACAGCCTTGGGCTGTGTGATCGGAATAGCTCGGATCGTATCGGTCAAACCCAAAGTGTCAGCAATCTTGGCAGGCATGACGCTTGCCCAGCGGCCAGTGCGTACATGTGAGTACAGCAGGATCATCGAGTCAGATTCTAGGGTCGGTCGGGATTCTCCTCCTGCACCCTTTAGCAACCGATCGATGATGCGGCGGTTTTGCATGTCTGGCGTCAGCAGACAAAGCGGCACTTCCGCAACTTCCGCCCATGTGACGGTGTCACGGTTTCCAAGCGGAGCGTCGGCTGATGTGAGCAGTCGGTAGTGCTCTCGATACAGGGGCACCATGCTGACACGGCCAAGCGGCTCGTTTTCCACATAGGTGATGCCTGCATCGATCTCGAGATTGTCGAGCAGATCGAGAACTTCAATAGATGTGCGGGAGTAGATGGTGAACTGAACATTGGGGTGTTTTTCCCGGTATGGGGTGGTGAGCGCAGCCACCATCGCGAGCGCAGTCGGAATCGCAGCAAGGCGCAGCCGCCCCGACAGCCCATGCTTCAAGGAATTCATCTCATCACGCATCGTGCGGCTGTCGCCGACAATGCGTCTTGCCCATTCGAGTATCCGCTGGCCTTCGGGGGTGAAGCCCTGAAAACGCGAGCCCCGGTTGACCAGCAAGACGCCCATTTGTTCTTCGAGTTGCTTCACTCCCGCGGAGAGTGTGGGTTGCGTGACCCCGCACGCTTCCGCCGCCCGCCCAAAATGCTTCTCACGGGCCAAAGCCAGCATGAACTCAAGCTTATCGATCAAGCGTTTTAATCCTTACAAATCATGATGTTAGTATAGCGGAAGCAGCGGACGGTTGCTAAAGAAATAAGTAGTAATGCACGTAATATTGATAGAAATTATCTATCGACCCATACCGACCAGGGGATTGTCTCCTTTTCGGAACGGCCTCAAATCGTGCCCGAGGTGAGGCAATGAATATGCAAAATCCGCCCCGGACTGGAGCCAACGGAACGGGGGGCCGCCGTCGTCCGCCGCGCACGCCCAAGGGTCGCCAGGTCGACCCGCAGGCACTCGACGAGATTCGTGGCCTTCTGACGGACCGGCCGCGCCGGCGCGACTTGCTGATCGAACACCTGCATCTCATTCAGGACCAGTACGGCCATCTCTCCGCGGCGCATCTTGCGGCGCTTGCGTCCGAAATGAAGATGGCGCTGACCGAAGTCTATGAGGTTGCGACCTTCTACGCGCACTTTGATGTCGTGAAGGAAGGCGAGCTGTCGCCGCCGCCGGTTACCGTGCGAGTTTGTGATTCATTGTCGTGTGCAATGGCCGGCGCAGAAAGATTGCTGCGAGAATTGCCCGGAAAGCTTGGCAAGGATGTACGCGTTGTTCGCGCTCCATGCATGGGCGCGTGCGATCGTGCTCCAGTCTGCGCGGTTGGTCATGTCCAGACATTCAAGGCGTCGACCGAGACCGTTGCAGCGTCGGTTAAGGCAAAGCCACACCCGCACGCGTGGAAGCCTGACGTCGATTTTTCCGCTTACCAGAAGGCTGGCGGCTACGCGCTTCTGAAAAGCTGTTTGACCGACAAGCGCACACGCGACGAGCTGATCAAGATCGTGAGCGATGCTGGACTGCGTGGTCTCGGCGGCGCAGGTTTTCCGACTGGCCGCAAATGGGCGCTCGTGCGTGCGGAACCCGCGCCGCGCATGTTTGCGGTCAACGCCGACGAAGGCGAGCCCGGCACGTTCAAGGATCGCTACTATCTCGAGCGCGATCCGCACCGTTTCATTGAGGGCGTTCTGATTGCCGCATGGGTGGTCGAGGCGCCCGAGACGTATGTCTACATCCGCGACGAATATCCCGAGCTTCGGCTGATGCTTGCCGACGAGATCGCCAGGATCGAAAGCGCGGGTCTGTCGCCGCATACTAAATTGCATCTGCGGCGCGGCGCGGGCGCGTATATCTGTGGCGAAGAATCCGCGATGATTGAATCGATTGAAGGCAAGCGCGGGTTGCCGCGGCATCGTCCGCCTTATGTCGCGCAGGTTGGTCTGTTCGGGCGCCCGACGCTCGAGCAGAACGTCGAAACCATGTTCTGGATTCGCGACATCATCGAAAAGGGCGCCGAGTGGGCGACGTCGCAGGGCCGACACGAACGCAAGGGCTTCCGCAGCTTTTCGGTGTCGGGCCGCGTGAAAAATCCGGGCGTCAAGCTGGCGCCGGCCGGCATCACCATGCGCGAGCTGGTCGATGAATTCTGCGGCGGCATGCAGGATGGCCACGAATTCAAGGGCTACCTGCCGGGCGGGCCGTCCGGCGGAATCCTCCCGGCCTCGATGGCCGATATTCCGCTCGATTTCGGAACCCTCGAGAAATACGGCTGCTTCGTGGGGTCGCACGCGGTTGTGATTCTCTCCGACAAGGACGACATAAAGGCTGCCGCGTTGAATCTGATGCAGTTCTTCGAGGATGAGAGCTGCGGTCAGTGCACGCCCTGCCGGGTCGGGACCGAGAAAGCGGCCAAGCTGATGGCCAAGGGTCCGTGGGACGTGAAGCTGCTCGAAGAGCTGTCGACCGCCATGCGCGATGCGTCCATTTGCGGGCTTGGCCAGGCGGCGCCGAATCCGCTGCTGAGCGTGATTAAATATTTTCCGGATGAACTGACCAAGCCATTGGGAAGCTGGTGATCATGGCTGATACAAACGGCAAAGCTGCGACGGTGAAATTCACGCTCGACGGCAAGGACGTTGAGGCGTTGCCGGGCGAGACCATCTGGCAGGTGGCCAAGCGGCAGGGCATCGAAATTCCTCACCTGTGCTATTCACCGGAGCCTGGCTATCGCGCCGACGGCAATTGCCGCGCCTGCATGGTCGAGATCGAAGGCGAGCGCGTGCTCGCCGCCAGCTGTATCCGCAAGCCGTCGGAAGGCATGAAAGTGAAGGCGACCTCCGACCGTGCCAAGACCGCGCGGCAGATGGTCTTCGAGTTGCTGGTCACGGATCAGCCCGAGCGTGCGACTTCGCATGATCCGCAATCGAAGTTCTGGAGCTGGGCCGACCGGATGGGCATCGACGTCGGCCGCTTCCCCGAGCGCGAGAAAATGCCGACGCCCGACCGCAGCCACCCGGCAATGGCGGTCAATCTCGACGCCTGCATTCAGTGCAATCTCTGCGTCCGCGCCTGCCGCGAAGTGCAGGTCAACGATGTCATCGGGATGGCAGGCCGCGGTCACGGCGAGAAGATCGTCTTCGATTTCGACGACCCGATGGGCCAATCCACTTGCGTCGCCTGCGGCGAATGCGTGCAGGCCTGTCCGACCGGTGCGCTGATGCCGGCGACGCTGGTCAATGACAAGAACGTGCGTACCGAGTTTCCCGACCGTGAGGTCAACAGCGTATGCCCTTACTGCGGCGTCGGCTGCCAGCTCACCTACCACATCAAGAACGACACGCTTTTGTACGTAACGGGCCGCGACGGTCCGGCAAACGAGAACCGCCTTTGCGTGAAGGGCCGCTTCGGCTTTGACTACATCAGTAATCCGCAGCGCCTGACCAAGCCGATGGTGCGCAAGGATGGCATTGCGAAAGCTGCCGACGATCTGGTCGATCCGTCGAACCCACTTACGCACTTCCGCGAAGCGACGTGGGAAGAGGCAATGGAGCGCGCCGCTTCCGGCCTGAAAAAAATTCGCGATCGCGATGGTCCGCGTGCGCTGGCCGGCTTCGGTTCGGCCAAGGGCTCGAATGAAGAGGCCTATCTTTTCCAGAAGCTGGTGCGCACCGGTTTTGGCTCGAACAACGTCGACCACTGTACGAGGCTCTGCCACGCCTCGTCAGTGGCGGCGCTGCTGGAAGGCGTTGGTTCCGCCGCGGTGACCGCAACTTTCAACGAGTGCAAGAATTCCGACTTCATCATTGTGATCGGCGCCAATCCGACCGAAAACCACCCGGTCGCCGCCACTTTCTTCAAGCAGGCGGCCAAGCGCGGCCCCAAGTTGGTCGTGATGGATCCGCGCGGGCAGGCGCTCAAGCGCCACGCCTGGAAGATGATGCAGTTCAAGAACGGCGCCGACGTGGCGATGCTCAACGCCATGCTCAATGTCATCATCGGCGAGAAACTTTATGACCAGCAATACGTACAGACCTACGTCGAAGGTTTCGATCAGATCGCCGAGAATGTGAAGGACTTCACGCCGGAGGAGATGGAGCCGATCTGCGGCATTCCCGCCGATACGCTGCGCGAGGTTGCGCGTGGCTTCGCGCGTGCCGAAAGTGCCATCATCTTCTGGGGCATGGGTGTGTCGCAGCACACGCACGGCACCGACAATGCGCGCTGTCTCATTGCGCTCTCGCTGATCTGCGGCCAGGTTGGCCGTCCTGGCACCGGCCTGCATCCCTTGCGCGGGCAGAACAACGTGCAGGGCGCTTCCGACGCCGGGCTTATTCCGATGTTCTTCCCCGACTACAAGTCAGTGGAGAATCCGGAAATTCGCGCCAAATACGAAAAGGCCTGGGGCAAAAAGCTCGATCCCAAGCGCGGCAAGACCGTGGTCGAGATCATGGACGCGGTGCATGCCGACGAGATCAAGGGCATGTACATCATGGGCGAAAACCCCGCGATGTCGGACCCCGACTTGAATCACGCCCGCGGTGCGCTCGCGCATCTTGAACATCTCGTAGTGCAGGACATCTTCGTGACCGAGACCTGCTCCTATGCCGATGTGATCCTTCCTGCCTCGGCCTGGCCGGAGAAGGACGGCACCGTCACCAACACCAACCGGCAGGTGCAGATGGGCCGCAAGGCGCTGCCGCTGCCGGGCGACGCGCGCCAGGATTTGTGGATCATTCAGGATCTGGCTCAGCGTTTGGGCGAGAAATGGAACTACAAGCACGTCGGCGAGGTCTATACCGAGATGGCGAACCTGATGCCTGCTCTCGACAACATCAGCTGGGAGCGCGTCGAGCGCGAGGATCACGTCACGTATCCGAGCGACGCACCCGACAAACCAGGCCGCGACGTGGTATTCGACAAGGGCTTTCCGCGGCCGAACGGCATGGCCAAGCTGGTCGCGGCGAAGCTCCTGCCGCCGGACGAGACGCCCGATCACGAGTACCCGTTCATCCTCACCACCGGCCGCCAGCTTGAACATTGGCACACCGGTTCGATGACGCGGCGCGCAACTGTGCTCGACGCGTTGGAGCCCGCGGCCGTTGCGTCGCTTTCGCGCGGCACCTTCACGAAACTCGGCATCAGGCCCGGCGACATGGTGCGCGTGACCACGCGGCGCGGTACCGTCGAGCTCAACTCGCGGCAGGATGACGGAATTCCGGATGGCGTCGTGTTCATTCCGTTCGCTTACGTCGAAGCAGCTGCGAACATCCTCACCAACCCGGCGCTCGATCCATTCGGCAAGATTCCCGAATTTAAGTTCTGCGCTGCGAAGGTGGAGGCTGCCAAGCCGCGGATGGAAGCGGCCGAATAGCGCGATCACACAATCGAAATGCAGGTGGCCGGATTTTTCCGGCCATTTGTTTTTGCCGGCAGGAAGGTGTCATCCATCCAAATTAGCTGGTTGGCGCGCGACGGCTCTTGACTTTATTCCTATAGGATATTATTCATAATGCATCCCGCCCCGTTGCCGAGGGGTGTCTGATCAGCGTCTCCAGACGCGGGGCGGGGAGCGGTGGCCGGGACATGACCTTGCATCGGAGATGCGGTGCAAGGGCCCGGCGGTCCAAGCCGCAAGCGAGCCCCAGCGCGCCTGCTGCGCGCCCGGGACCCCGCTGGCGACCGTTGTTTGGCCGGCCCCGGTCAGAAGAGGGCCGGCCCGGTCAGGGTCCCGCTCGGTGGACATGTCGCGGTGAAGCCCCAACGGGCAGACGCGAATGAGAAGCGACCACCGGGGCTTGCTTGGGAGCAAACCTATAAACACCGCGCGCGGGACGCCTTGGGTTTGGCGGACTTGCGGCACGCTTTGCCTTTTCGCTCGAACCAGAGCGGCAGGCGAGCACACAGGACTTCGACAAGCCTCGATGTCGCGAGGCGTCGAGGCCCGCGGGTCCTCTTGGACCCCTGGCGTCCCGCGCGCCCTCGGTTGGGGCGGGCGGCAAAAGGAGCAAAGAAGACGGGCCGGCCCGGGGCCTCGATAAAGAATACGGGCGATGGCGCTTGCGCGCGAGATGCCGCGCCGAATGGTCTCAGGTATAACGGCCTCCATGCGTGTGAACGGCAAGCCCTACCGTACAATCTGGCTCGCGGACGATGGCAGAACGGTCCGGATAATCGACCAGACACTGCTGCCGCACCGGTTCGAGATCGTTGACTTGCGCGATTTGGCCGCCGCCGTGACCGCCATCAGGACCATGCAGGTTCGCGGCGCGCCTCTCATCGGCGCTGCGGCCGCTTATGGCATTTGCCTCGCGATGACGAACGACGCGTCGGATCAATCACTTGATCGCGCCTACGACGCGTTGCTGGCGAGTCGTCCAACGGCCGTGAATTTACGCTGGGCGCTCGATGTGATGCGGTCCCATCTACGCAATCGCCGGCGCGAGGAGCGCGTTGAAGCGGCTTACCGGCGCGCCGCCGAAATTTGCGATGAGGACGTCGCGATCAATTCCGCTATCGGTGATAACGGCCTCGAAATTCTGCGCAGTGCCGCTGCAAAGAAATCCGGCAAGGACCGGTTGAATGTCCTCACCCATTGCAATGCGGGCTGGCTCGCGGCGGTTGACTGGGGCACTGCCCTGGCGCCGATCTACAAGGCCCATGACAGCGGCATTCCGATTCATGTCTGGGTTGACGAGACGAGACCGCGGAATCAGGGAATGAGTCTGACTGCGTGGGAGCTCGGTCAGCATGGCGTCGCTCACACCGTCATTGCGGACAATGCCGGTGGGCATCTGATGCAACATGGCATGGTTGATCTGGTCATTGTCGGAACGGACCGCACGACCACGCGCGGCGATGTCTGCAACAAAATCGGCACTTATCTCAAGGCACTCGCGGCAAAAGACAACGGAGTTCCGTTCTATGTCGCGGTCCCGTCACCATCAATCGACTGGCTTGTCGATGACGGTGTTGCAGGCATTCCGATCGAGCAGCGCGATGCATCGGAAGTTTCGCGCGTCAGCGGGCGTCTTCCTGACGGGACAATCGTGCAGGTCGAAATCGCGCCGGAGGGCAGTGCGATGGCGAATTACGCCTTCGATGTCACGCCTGCGCATCTGGTCACGGGATTGGTGACCGAGCGTGGCCTCTGCGACGCTTCGTCGAAGGGATTGCGCCGGCTCTTCCCGGAAGCCGCCGGCACGGCGGAGAGCAAAGCGCATGCGTAACCTGTGGTCCGACCGCGACGCGCGAGCCGCGGTCAAAACCTATCGCGCACAAGGCGCCAACGAAGACCTGGCTCTGCGCACATATACGACTCGCCTGCTCGGCGGCGACCCGCGCCTGGTCCAGCATGGCGGGGGTAATACGTCGGTCAAAACCGTCTTGCGCGATCACGCCGGGGAGCCGGCAAAAGTACTGTGCGTGAAGGGCTCGGGCTGGGATATGGCGACGATCGAGCCGCCGGGTTTGCCTGCCGTGCGGCTCGCCCCGTTGCTGAAACTCGCCGGTCTCAAGGCCCTCAGTGATGAGGAGATGGTTGCGATCCAGCGCGGCAACTTGCTCGACAGTGCCGCACCCAATCCATCGGTCGAGACTTTGCTGCACGCGTTCATCCCGCACAAATTCGTCGACCATACGCATGCCAATGCGGTTCTCGCTCTGTGCGACCGGCCTGACGGCATGGCGCTCTGCCGGAAAGTTTATGGATCGCGCGCCGCAATCGTGCCGTACGTGATGCCGGGTTTCGCACTCGCGCTGAAGGCCAAAGAGGTCTTCGACGCCCATCCCCAGTGCGAAGGCCTGATCCTGCACAAGCACGGGATCTTCACGTTCGGTGGCAGCGCGCGCGAAGCCTACGACCGCATGATCAATCTGGTGACTCGGGCGGAGCGGGCGCTGCTAGGTATACGGCGGCGGCGCGTATTCGCCGTCAGGCTTCCAAAGGCAGTCGCGACGGCCACTGACATCGCGCCGCTGCTGCGAGGCCTTGTCAGCAAGCCCGGGCAGCACTTCGTGCTGGCGCATCGCGCAAGCGATGATGTGCTCGCTTATGTCAACGGCCGCGAACTCGCGCGCTATAGCCGGCAAGGCCCGGTGACGCCCGACCATGTCATTCGCACGAAACCGCGTCCGCTCATTTTACCGGCGCCCGACGCGGCCAGGCTCGGCGCGTTTGCCACCGCAGCCCGCAAAGCCGTTGAAAGATATCAGGCCGACTATCAGCGCTACTTTGCGCGACACAATGCGCGCGCCGTTCCAAAAAAGCGGCCGCTCGATCCGATGCCGCGCGTCATTCTGGTGCCGGGCGTCGGGGTGTTCGGCGTCGGGGCGACCGCAAAAGATGCGCGCATTGCCGCCGACATTGCAGAAACCACGATTTCGGTAATTGCGAAGGCGGAAAAAGGCGGGCGCTTTGAGAGCATTTCCGAGCGCGAACAGTTCGATATCGAATATTGGTCGCTCGAGCAGGCAAAGCTCGCGGGCTGGAAGCCGCAGCCGCTACAGGGGCAGGTCGTCGTCATTACCGGTGGTGCCGGGACAATCGGGCTTGCCACCGCCGCGGCCTTTCGCGCGCGTGGCGCCGAAGTGGTTCTTCTTGATGTCGACACGTCCCGCACGAAGCTTGCCGCCAAACCTCTCAATGCTCTCGGCATCGGGTGCAACGTGACCGACCGGCGTTCGGTTGCCGCGGCTTTCGATGCCGTCATTGCCGCGCACGGTGGTGTGGACGTCGTGGTTTCGAATGCCGGTGCCGCCTGGCAGGGCCGGATTGCCGACGTCGGCGACGCGACGTTACGAAAAAGTTTCGAGCTGAATTTCTTTGCGCACCAGTATGTCGCGCAGGCAGCCGTGCAGATCATGCGCCGGCAGGTTACTGGCGGTGCGCTGCTTTTCAATGTCTCCAAGCAGGCGATCAATCCGGGCCCGGACTTTGGCCCCTACGGATTGCCGAAAGCCGCGACCATGGCGCTCATGCGCCAATATGCCGTCGAACATGGCGGTGACGGAATCACATCCAACGCCGTGAATGCCGATCGTATCCGATCCGGATTGCTGACAGGCGCCCTGATCAAGAAACGCGCGAAGGCGCGTGGCGTGACTGAGCACGACTATCTCGCCGGCAATCTTCTGGGCCGGGAGGTTCTGGCCGAAGACGTTGCGGAAGCGTTCGTCAGTCTTGCGCTTGCGCGCAAGACGACAGGCGCTGTTTTGACCGTCGACGGCGGAAATATTGCAGCTGCGCCGCGATAACAAACCGCAGAATCCGCGGGTCTTTTCTATTGCCGCGATTCCGCCGATTTTGGTTCTCACCGTCCGACGGGTGGGTATGCAGCACATTGGAGCGGAGGTGGGCTCATGAGTGTCTGGTCGAACGGCAAATCGTCATTGTTGTGTTTTGGCGCGGTCGTGCTCATGACGGGCGTTGCGACCGCCAAGCCAGCCTATGTTGCTTCAACCGTCAACTTGCGGGCGGCGCCCGGCACCGGCAGCGAGATCGTCGCCAAGATTCCGGGCGGCAGCCTCGTCGACGCCTCAGCGTGCGACGGCGGCTGGTGCGAGATCGCCTGGCAGGACAAGAAAGGTTTTGCGATCCAGAGTGCGCTCGACATGAGCGGCCGCGTGCCGCAGCAGCGCGCAGCGGCGGTTGCACCGCGGCCTGCCTACCGGCAGGGACCGGATGTGGTCGAAGGGCCGGAAGTGGTCGAGGGTCCAGTCTATTACGATCCGCCGGCGGTCGTTTATTACGGCGGGCCGTACTATCGCCCATACTACCGCCCGTATTGGGGCTGGCGGCGCCACGGATGGTGATGGCTATTTCGTCTGGTTGCCGCTGCCGAACGCAAGCGTGAGCGCGATGAGCGTCGCGAAATAAGCGGCGATGGCGGCCGGTATCGCAAGATAGAGCTTTACGCCGAATTGCTGTTCAAGCCCGAAGAGAACCGCGGCCCCAACCAGCACCGCAGCGAAACGAATAATGCGATCGCGGCTCACGCGCGCGGCTGCCTAGCGTTTGCCTTCGGTGGGGCCACGCATGTTTGCCCACGGATCAGTGCGCATCGATGCAGTGTCGCCGTCTTTGCGTGAGCGTTCCATGGCCCGCTTGTATTGCTGATCGAGCTGTTCGGCCTGCTGTTTCTTTTCCCTGTCCAGAATCGCCAAAGGCTCGTCGTCTTTCTTTTGCGCAAAGGCAGGCGCGCCGAGGATCGCCAGCGCGACGGCGCCAAAAAGGAGCTTTTTCATCGTTCAACTTCCCTCGCGTTTCCTGCGGGGACGCTAACATGGAGGCAAAAACTGCTCAATCGCAGGAAATCCTTGCCCAATTGGCGCTTCATCTTGGTATAAGGCTGACCGGAATCGACAGGAGCTCGGGAATGTCGCTGTCGCATCACACGTCGCCACGCGCAATATCCAGTCTGCCGCGACACGACTGGACCCGCGAAGAGGTGCGAGACCTGTTCGCGCTTCCGTTCCCGGAATTGATTTTTCGTTCGGCGCAGGTTCATCGCGAGAACTTCGACCCCACCGAGGTCCAGATCTCGACATTGCTGTCGATCAAGACCGGCGGCTGTCCGGAAGATTGTGCCTATTGCCCGCAGTCGGCGAAATTCGACACCGGCGTCAAGGCCGAAAGGTTGATGGATCTTGATGCCGTGCTAGACGAGGCGCGTGCGGCAAAAGCTGGCGGTGCGTCACGCTTTTGCATGGGCGCGGCGTGGCGCTCGCCCAAAGATCGCGATCTCGACAAAGTCTGCGCGATGGTCGAGGGCGTCAAGGCACTCGGGATGGAGACCTGCGTCACGCTCGGCATGCTGACAGGCGATCAGGCGCGGCGGCTAAGGGACTGCGGCCTCGACTATTACAACCACAATCTCGATACATCGCCCGAATATTACGGCGAGATCATCACCACGCGCACATACCAGGACAGGCTCGATACGCTCGGGCACGTACGCAACGCGGGAATTCACGTTTGCTGCGGCGGGATTGTCGGGATGGGTGAGGGCCCGGAAGACCGCATCGGCATGATTGCGACGCTTGCCAGCCTGCCGGTGCATCCGGAAAGCGTTCCGATCAACATGCTGGTCCGCGTGGAAGGCACGCCGTTGGCATCCGCGGTGACGCTCGATCCGCTCGATTTCGTGCGCACCATTGCGGTTACGCGCATCTGCGTGCCGGCATCGGTGGTGCGGCTGTCGGCGGGGCGGGAAGACATGAGCGAAGAGACGCAGGCGCTTTGCTTCCTCGCCGGAGCCAATTCGATCTTCTACGGGCCGAAGCTGCTCACGACGCCAAATCCCGGCCGCGACAGCGACATGGCGCTGCTCGACAAGCTCGGCATGCGGCCGATGGATTAGGTAAGGCCGCGCACGAGTGCGAGGCCGCCGAACAAGCCGCCGATCGACAGAGCAACCGACAGCAGCACATAGAGCGCGGCCAAACCGATCTCGCCGCGCTCGTAAAGCACCGCGACATCCAGCGAAAAGGTGGAAAAGGTCGTGTAGCCGCCAAGAATGCCGGTGGTCAGGAACAGCTGCCAGTGTTGCGGGATGCCGCCCCTGAACGCGAACCATGCGACCAGCACTCCCATGACGACGGAGCCGCTGACGTTCTCGAACACGGTCGCATGGGGGAACGCCGTGCCGAACAGGCGCGCGAAGGCGAGATTGAAGCCGTGGCGCAGCGCGGCGCCGATGCCGCCACCGACAAATACGATCAAGAAGCCCATCGATCAGATCTCCTCTGTCTCAGGGCATGGAAAAACCGCCCTGCGGCGGACAGATTCCTACCGCCCTGTTGCACGGTAGGAGTCATCAGCCCCTTTCGGGCGGTTCTCGGGGGACCCCATCCCCATCGCTGCGAAGCTACCGGCGACGCAATGCAGGGTCAACCGGGACGCGGCAGACAATTCTGTTCGAGTCGACTAGTGTTCGCGGCACTTTGACCAAGCCGCCTCCACCACGTCGTCGTCGTCGTGCCTTCGACTGGTCGACGGCAATCATCGCCGCCCTTGCCTCCGCCGCTGCCGCTACGGTCTATGCGCGTGACGGACGCCAGCATTTTCTTGAGGTTCTTGTCGGCGACGTTTCGCTCTTTGGCGAGATGCTGCCGAAAGTGCTGGCCGGTTGCCTGATCGGCGCATTCGTCACGTTGCTGTTGCCGCGCGAGATGGTGGCGCGCTGGGTCGGGCACGAATCGGGCTTCACCGGCCTGCTGATCGCCGCGTTTTTCGGTTTTCTGTTGCCCGGTGGACCCATCACCATCTATCCCGTGGCCGGCGCATTTCTCGTCATGGGCGCCGATGCCGGCGCGGTGGTCGCATTCATCGTCAGCTGGACACTCATCGGTTACACGCGCGCGCTGGTCTGGGAGTTGCCGTTCTTCGGCGCCGACTTCGTGATCTGGCGGATGGTTGCTGCAATTCCGCTTCCGATCATCGCCGGCCTGCTTGCGCGCATCGCCGTTCGTGCCGGATTTCAGTATCGCGACGAAATCAAATGACGCTCGCCATCAACGTCCTGCTGTGGCTGGTTGTCGGCATTCTGGCCGTCATTGCCGCAACGCGCGGACGCGTTTTGCTGGATGACGGCGTGCGTGCCGGCGTCATGGAGTTCATCCTGTTGCTGCCACGCATCGGCGTCGGGGTGGTCGGCTCGGGCTTCGTCGCGGAAGCGCTGCCGAACGAATGGATTGCGCCTTGGATTGGTCCGGAATCAGGCCTGTTAGGTGTCGCGATCGCGACGATCGGAGGCGCGCTCACGCCCGGTGGTCCGGTCGTCGGCTTCTCAATCGGCGCGGCCGCGCTCAAGAGCGGAGCCGGTGCGCCGCAGGTGATCGCTTATTCGACCGCCTGGGCTCTTTATGCAATCCACCGCCTGGTGATCTGGGAAGTGCCGATGATGCCGGCGCGCGTCGTCTGGCTGCGGGCGTTGGTATCTCTGCCGCTGCCGTTCTTGGCCGCGGCGCTCGCGATGTTGCTCGGACGACCCTGACTGCGCCGAAGGTGGCATTTACCGCAGGTATTCCCCGTCTTTAGCCCGTGCTAGCGTGCCGCCCGAAGGCGGGGCACACCGCTGCCAGGCGAGGGGACGATGGCGGAAGACGCGAGGGCGGGCGCGGGCTCGGAGGTTATTACCGAAGAGCAGCTGCGCAAGGCTGAAGAATACGTTCAGCAGGAAGAAGGCGCCGCTAACCGGCTGTCCGGCTGGGTCGGCATTGTCGTGACCGGAATCGCCGTCGCGATGACGCTCTTCCACCTTTATGCCGCCTACGACATCGTGCCGACGATCCCGCTGCGTTACACGCACGTCGCCTTTGTGCTGCTGTTGAGTTTCCTCCTGTTTCCGCTCTCCGAGCGCTTCCGCAACCGCATCCAGTGGTTTGATGTCATCCCTCCGCTGCTCGGCATCGCCACCATCGTCTACGCGCTCGCGCAGGGCGATGATTTCACCGACCGCGCCGCCGTGCCCGAAAAATGGGACGTGATTCTAGGTGCCATCTTCATCGTGCTGGTGCTGGAGGCGGCGCGGCGCACGACCGGCTGGGTCATGCCGCTCGTGGCGGTGTGCTTCATTCTCTACGCCTATTTCGGTCCCGATCTGCCGCCACCGTGGACGCATCGCGGTTATGATATTTCGCGGCTGGTCGGCCATTTGTTCATCACGCTGGAAGGCATCTTCGGCGTCCCGATCGACGTGTCGGCGACGCTGATCATCATGTTCACGATCTACGGTGCCATTCTGCAGCACTCCGGCGCCGGGAAGTTCTTCATCGACTTCTCGCTCGGAGTCATGGGCGGCAAGCCGTCGAGCGCCGGCCGCGCGGTGGTGGCATCGTCGTTTTTGCTCGGCGGTCCGTCCGGTTCAGGCGTCGCGACCACAGTGATGATCGGCACCGTCGCTTACCCGATGCTGGCCAAAGCCGGGTTCGAGAAAAACGCGGCCGGCGGTTTGCTCGCGGCCGGCGGACTCGGCGCGATCATTTCACCGCCTGTGCTTGGCGCGGCGGCATTCCTGATCGCCGAGTTTCTCAAGATCAGCTACCTCGACGTGATCTGGATGGCGACCATCCCGACCTGTCTCTACTACCTGTCGCTCGTGTTCATGGTCGAACTCGATTCATTGCGTTTTGGCGCGCACGAGGTGGTGTTCAAGTCCGAAATGACCGTCTGGGAAATGACGAAACGCTACGGCTTCCATTTCGCTTCGTTGATCGCGGTTGTTGTCTTCATGGTCATCGGCTATTCGCCAATGCTGTCGGTGTTTTATGCGACAGTTCTCGCCTTCGCGATGAGTGCGCTTGCGCCGGATACCGCTCTTGGCCCGCGTAAGCTATTGATCGCCATTCTCGTGATCGGTGCGGGCGCCGCGGCGCTGTTCACGATTACGCCTATCGGCGGGACCGCATTTTCGATCGAGTTCGAGACCTATTTTGCACTGCTGATTCTGGTTCTGATCGGACTGCTCGCCTTTATCGGGCTAACGCCGGCGGGACAGCGATGGGTGCCGTCGTCCAAAAAGCTGACGGCTGCCATGGCGGATGGCTCTATCGGTGTGCTCAGCGCGGCGACGACCTGCGCGGCCGCCGGTATTATCGTCGGCATCGTCACGCTGACAGGTCTTGGGCTCAAGTTCTCCTCGATCGTGATCGATTTTGCCGGCGGCAGTTTGCTGTTGACCGCGCTCTATACCTGTCTCGTGGTCTGGATCATCGGTCTCGCGGTGCCGGTGACCGCGTCCTACATCATCTGCGCGGTCATCGCCGCGCCCGCCCTGACAAAACTTGGCGTGCCGGATTTCGCGGCTCACATGTTCATCTTCTACTACGCGGTGCTGTCCGAAGTTTCGCCGCCCACCGCATTGTCTCCGTTCGCGGCTGCGGCGATCACCGGCGGCGATCCTTACATCACGACCATGCAGGCGTGGAAATACACCTTGCCGGCTTTCCTGGTGCCGTTCGTTTTCGTGCTCGATCCGCAAGGCGTCGGATTGCTGATGAAAATTCCGAAGGATGGGTCGATCTATGACATTATCTGGGTCACGCTGAAAACCGCGATCGGGCTGGGCGCGCTTGCGGCGGCTGCGCAAAACTGGGCTTTGCGGCGGAATACCCAGGCCGAGCGGTGGTTATGGATGTTGGCGGGCCTGCTGCTGGTGTTCCCGAGCCTGCTGGAGGGCCTGGCCGAAACCTTGACCGGCCTCGATGTGCCATATCCTGCGCCGTTTGGCCTCGGTTTGGCGGCGGCACTCCTATTGAAACAGAAATTCGTTCCAGCGAGACTTGCCGCATAAGGTGGACAAAGAACAGAAAAGCCAAGGGAGAAAACGAATGTCGAAACGTGAAATGAGCAGGCAGCATAAGCTTGGGCTGGCGGTTTTGGCGTTGGCCACAACGGTTGCTGCCGGAACGGTGTTTGCGCAGCAGCGCGCGATGTCGATCGCGACCGGCGGAACCGGCGGCGTCTATTACCCACTCGGCGGCGGCCTTGCCAACGTGCTGTCGAAAACGTTGCCGGGGATCCAGGCGACGGCGGAAGTCACCGGCGGCTCGGTCGACAATCTCAAGCTCATCAATGCAGGCCGCAGCGAAATTGCGTTCTCGATGGTCGATGCGGCGCTCGACGCCTACAAAGGCCAGGACAAGTTCAAGGGCACCGAGGTGCCGGTCCGTACGTTGATGGTGCTCTATCCGAACCAGATGCACGTGGTGACGATCGAAGGGACGGGCATCGAGAAGATGGCCGACCTCAAGGGCAAGCGCGTCTCCACTGGCTCAGGCGGCAGCGCCACCGAGGTGATGGCCTTTCGGGTGATCGAGGCCGCCGGACTCGACAAGGACAAGGACATGAAGCGCGAGCGCCTCGGTGTCGCCGAGTCGGTCAACGCGCTCAAAGACCACAAGATCGATGCGTTCTTCTGGGTCGGCGGCCTGCCGACCTCGGCGGTGACCGACCTTGGCGCCACGCCCGGCGTGAAGCTCAAGCTCATTGACCACGCTGATCTTGCCGGGAAGATGAACGCAAAATACGGCGACCTCTATGCAGGCAGCACCATCAAGTCCGGCACCTATCCGGGGCAGACGACGGACAACAAGAACACCGTCGTATGGAACATCCTGGTCGCCAACGCCAAGATGTCGGATCAGGACGCCTACAACATCGTCAAGACGATCTTCGACAAGAAGGCGGATTTGGTGGCGGTGCACGGCGAGGCGAAGAATTTCACGCTCGATAACCAGGTGAAATCCTATTCGCCGATTCCGTGGCACCCGGGCGCAGTGAAGTACATGACCGAGCACGGCGTAAAAATGTAACGTCTGCGCGGTGCCCAGTTACGAGGCCGGCGCCGCCTGTGCCGGCCTCGTTTGTTTTGGAAGCGCAATGCAGACGAAGTAGGCGAGGGCGCTGAGGCAGGCAATGCAGAAGCTCACCGGCCAGTCGGTATAAAAGGCCATTGTCAGGCCGAGCCAGGCCTCGCCAATGGCAAGGCCTGCCGATACGAACAGCCCGCTCCAGAGACCAGTCGTTACCCGCTGTGCCGCGGCCGGCGGTCCGACCATCAGCGTGAAGACCAGCAATACGCCGACGATCTGGGCGCATACCGACACGGCCAAGGCGACGATGGCGAGGAAAGTGATGGAGACGGTGCGAAGGGGCACGCCTTTGGCTTCCGCCAGTTCCGGCTGCAGGCTCGAGAAAACCAAGGGCCGCATAATGAAGGCAAGCGCTGCAAGCGTGATCGCGCTCAGCAAAGCGAGCGTTGCAATCATCGCGTGGTCGACCGCGAGCACATTACCGAACAGCAGCGCCGTTGCCTGCGTCGCAAATGACGTGTGGTAGTGCAGGAACAGCAGGCCAAATCCCAAGGCGAGGGCAAGAACGACACCGATCGCCACGTCGCGGTTGCTGATCCGCTCGCTCAGCGCGCCCATGATGATTCCGGCGGCAAGGGTAAATGCGATGAGGCCCCACAGCGGCGCGAGACCGACAAGACCGGCGCCGGTCGCGCCGGCAAAGCCGATATGCGACAGCGCATGGCCCGCGAAAGTCTGTCCGCGCATCACCAGGAAATAGCCGACAATGCCCGAGACCACCGCGGCAATGCCGGCGGCGGCGAACGCATTGATCATGAAGTCGTAGTCAAACATGTCAGTGATGATTGTGGTGGCCGTGCTCGTGGCCGTGATCGTGCAGATGGTCGGTTCGTTCGACATCCAGCCCCCGCGACATCACGAAAATATGCCCGTCGGTGCGGAGCACCTGAATTTCTGTGCCGAAAAGCTTCGATAATATTGGGGCTGTGACCACTTCTTCGACCGAGCCGAGCACGGCATGGCCGTTGCCGAGATAAAGCACGCGGTCGAGCGTCCCGAGCAGCTGGTTGAGCTCGTGCGCGCTGAACAACACGGTGATCTTCCGCTCGCGGCAAACCCTGCGCACCACATCGATCGCAATTTCCTGGCGGTGGGCGTCGAGGCTGATCAGCGGCTCGTCGAGGAGCAAAAGCCTTGGCGACCCGATCAGCGCCTGTGCGAGCAACAGGCGCTGCCGCTCGCCCCCGGACATTTCGGCGAGTGGGCGGTTGGCAAGTTCATGCGCGCCGACGGCTTCAAGCGTCTCTTCAACCATGAGACGGTCGCGATGGCTGCTGAGGGCAAGCCCCCAGCGCTCGCCGTTCAGGGAGCCGGCAATCACGTCTCGGCCGCGAATGTGAAGGTCCGGCAATACTGTGCGCAGTTGCGGGAGATATCCGATCGCTGGATTTCCGCGTTCCGGCGCCTGCCCGAAGACCCTTATCCGGCCGGTGCTGGGCGCCAGGAGACCGAGAATTGCGCGCATTAGCGTGGTCTTGCCGGCTCCATTTGGCCCGAGCACGCCGATAAACTCGCCGGCCTGGATCTCAAAGCTCACGTCCGACAGCACCGCGCGACCACCGAGCTGAAGCGTCACATGCTCGAAGGCGACGGCGCTCACGAATTCGGCCCGCTCAATGCCTTGTCGAGGACGTCGAGCTCGCCAAGCAGCCAGTCCTGGAATTTGACATTCGGCGGCATGGTCTCGGTGACGCCAATCACCGGAACCTTGGCCCGCTTGGCAACGTCGCGTAGCCGTTCGGTCAACTTCTCCGAGACCTGGCTGTTGTAGATCAGCAACCTGACCTTGCGTTCCTTTAGGTCGCTTTCGAACGCGGCCACGTCGCGCGCACTCGGCTCGGTGTCGTTCATCATCGCGAGCTGGAAGCGCTCGTTGCGCATGGTCAGCCCCAGCGCCCGTGCCATCGGGCCGAACACCGGCTCGGTCGCGGTGACCGGTGCTCCGCCATGTTTAGCCTTCAACTGTGCGATCCGCTGCGTGATCTGAGCCAATGCGGCAAGCGTGACTTTGAGTCGCGCGCTGTAGTCGGCCGCATGCGCGCTATCGGATTTCGCAAGCGCATCGGCAATGGCGGCTGCCACCGCTGGCATTGTCGCGGGATCGTACCAGAGATGCGGATTGTCCCCGGCCTTGTAGCCGGTAAGCCGTGCTGCATTGACGACTAGCCGGTCACGCCGTGGTCCTGCAGCCAGGAGCTTGTCCATCCAGGAATCGTAGTTGGCGCCATTGAGGATAACGATCTGCGCCGCCGCGATCTGGCGCACGATGCCGGGCGTCGTCTCGAACAGATGCGGGTCCTGATCTGGGTTGTTCATGATGCTGACGACCGAAACCCGGTCGCCGCCGATCTGGCGCGCAATGTCACCGTAGAAATTTTCCGCAGCCACGACGGCAATTTGATTTTCGGCCGCGCCGACCGGCACCGCCTGCGCAAGCAGTGCAAGAAGCAAAGCGAGCTCGGCTACGGCCTTTTTCATGGAAAAATATGAGGCTCTGACAAGTGCCAAAATGTAACATTATAACATTTTGCCCGCAAGCTGGAGGCCTTGCTGGGCGGTTGTCAGAGTGAAGGATCAGGCTTCGGCTTTGGCTATGCCGCGGACAAGCCAGAACCGGAACATGCGGCGGGCTGTTGCGACCGAAAGTTTGATGAAGTCGGCGCGCACCTGAATCAGATCGTTGGCCGCCATTTCAGAGCGTGCGAAGCGAGCCTTGAGGATCGCATTGAGAGTCGGCCATCGGAACTCGGCGGCCTTGCAGGCGACCAAGACGCCATCGTAGCGCGGGTTCTGCATGAGCTTTTCAATAAGTTCGATCGGAGCTACGCAGATGCGCGCAAGCCCCGCGACCATCTCCTCGTACTTGCCCTCGCCGGCAAAGCCAGCAATTGCAATTTCGTTGAGACGGCCCTGCTCTTGCATCCTGTCGATCAGCGCGATTGCGCGACTGAAATCCCGAGGCGCTGTAGCTTTGCGCAAGACCTTGTCGGAGACCGAAGCCAAGACCTGCTGAATTGAGGCTTGATCTTCCGGCGGTACAACCACGTGCAAACGTGCCCGCACGGCCTCTGTCGCCTTTGACATCAGGCTCTGCAGCAGCTGAGGTGGCATATCCAGGCGGACGCCGAGATTTTCGGCGAGCTGCTCATCGGTCTCCGCGCGCGTCGCAAGCGTTTCGTAGCCGCGCTCGGAAAACGTTGCGCCGTGGTTCTGTGACAGCTTGCGGACGACGGTCGTATCTCCGCGCTGTACGAGAATGTCGGTGACTGCCGCGGCAAGACGCTTGCGTTCAGAAATCGCACCCAAATGGCCCTGGCCTTTCAGTCCGGCGATCTCGACCAGGTCGCCATCGGTCAGCTGCGGTGACTGCGCCAGAACTGGACCGGCAACGCTGAGTTCATCGTGCCGCGACAAAGTGCGGATGATGCCGGTCGGCGCATTGCCGATCGGTGCGAGCCTGGTCCCGAGTTCGGCGAGCGCGTCGGTCTCAACCTGATGGATGAGGTGAGCGAGCACGTCGTCGAACACGCCGACCTGCTCGTGGTTGAAGTTTTCTGCGTTGCCGAGAAAAAGATCGGTGACTCGCCTGAGAATTTCAGTGCGACGATCGCTCGAGCCCGCGGCCAGAACGTCCTCGAGCTCTTCAATGACGGAGGCAGCCTGCGACATACTTGTCTTGGACAGGATTTCTTCCTGCCGCCTTCCACTTAATGTCTGGGTCGCCCCCAAACCTACGCAGGCACCTTATCTGCGGCCCGTAAAGCTAAGGTAAAATTGGCACACTGCCGAACGGCAGCCGGGGCGCGATTTATGGGTTTCGCGTTGTTCCTTCGCAGGACGGGACGACGCGCCTTCCGCGCACAGTTAAATGGGCCTTAATACTCTACTGAGCGGTGATCTTGCCTTCCTTGACCACCCGGCCCCATTTCTCGATTTCTGCTTTGATGTAGTCGCCGAATTCGGCCGTCGTCATGGTGACCGTGGTCGCACCCTCGCGCTCGAATTGCGCCTGCAATTCGGGAGCTTTCAAGGAAGCCTGGCTCGCCTTGTAAAGCCTGTCGAGAAATGGCGCGGGAAGCCCGGCGGGAGCGGCGAGCCCCCACCAGTTGTCGGCAACGTAGCCAGGCACGCCCGCCTCGGAAATTGTCGGCACATCTGGCAGAACCGAGGTGCGTTTCGCGCCACCGGTGCCCAGTGCCTTAAGTTGACCGGATTTTATGAACGGCGTGGTCTGGATCAGCGACGAGAACATGATCTTCACATGGCCGCTGATCACGTCCTGCATGGCTGGCCCGCCGCCTTTGTACGGCACGTGCACAATGTTGACCCCGGCGGTAAGCTTGAACAATTCGCCGCCGAGGTGCTGAAAGCTGCCGACGCCGGCAGAAGCGTAGTTGAGCTCACCGGGCTTCTGCTTGGCGAGCGCGACCAGCTCCTTGACGGAGTTCACCGGCAGCGTCGGATTGATCGCCAGCACGTTCGGCCCGGTTGCGAAAATCGAGATCGGCGTAAACGACTTGATTGGGTCGTAGTTGAGCTTGTGCAACGCCGGATTGACCGCATGCGCAATCGAAATGATGCAGAGCGTGTAGCCGTCCGGCGCGGCTGTCGCGCAAGCTTCGGTGCCGATCACGCCACCGGCGCCGCCGCGATTGTCCACGAATACCTGTTGGCCGAGTTGATTGCTGAGCTGTTGCGCGACCAGCCGCCCCACGACGTCGTTGCTGCCGCCGGGCGGGAACGGAACGATCAGCCGCACCGGGCGGTTCGGGTAGTCGTCGGCAAAGGCGCTTGCCGCAAATGCCATAGCGAGCAAGGCGGCGGCGAACAGTCGTGACTGCATTCTCGGCATTGTCTTCCCCAGGTGTCGTCGTTGCTCAGTGCCAATAGGGCGGATAGTCGGTGTACTTCTGCTCCGCATCGAGCCGGCGCAGCATGGCCGGCCATTCCAGAATCCCGTAAGGCCGCCGCGTGCCCGGCTGATACATGTGCGCCGTGTGCGCCAACACGTTCTCTCCGGGCATTGTGAGCTCGGTGCGTGCGGCCATCGCATCGACCTGCGAACGGCACGACAGTTCGAGCTGATACATTGTGTTGAATGCCTGCTGCACGGTGGCGCCGCAGGTCAGCAGGCCGTGATTGCGCATGATCAGGGCCTCGTGCGGGCCCAGGTCGCGCACAAGGCGCTCGCGCTCGTCGAGTTCGACCGCCGGACCTTCGTAGTCGTGATAGCCGATGTGCCCGGCAAAACGGATTGAGGTTTGCGACAGTGGTAATAGTCCGCATTTCATGGCGGCGACCGCCATCCCGGCGCGTGTATGCGTGTGCAGGACGCAAGCGACGTCGGGCCGTGCCTTGTGAATGGCCCCGTGGATCACGTAGCCGGACTTGTTGATGTCGTAATCCGTGTCCGGCTTCCAGACGATGTCGCCGTCGACATGGATCTTCACGAGGCTGGAGGCGGTGATTTCCTTGTAGAGCAGGCCATAAAGATTGATCAGCAGCACGTCCTCCTCACCGGGAACGCGCGCCGTGATGTGATTGTAGATGAGGTCGGTCATCCCGTAAACATCGATGAGGCGATAGCAGGCCGCGAGATCGAGCCGCGCCTGCCATTCCTGCGCAGACACCTGGTCCTTGATCGATGGGAAGTTGGTTGAATAATTCATGCGTTCCGCTGTCGGATGGTTGAGCGATACCGTACCCTGGCACCAAGAATAACGTCAGGGGCGGAATTGGCTAGCCCATCCGCAAAACTGGCGTGATCGGTTTAACGGTCATGCAAGGATTCCTCCGTACGCACGAAGTCGATGTCGACACTGCTGCGACATAGGAAGTCCACCTATCAGCTCGGGACGGTCACGTGCCGCAAATGCGGCACTGCAATTCCGGTTCAAAAGCTGACCGCGTTGGCGGACGAGTTTTCGTTGCGTTGTCCGAAATGCGGCGATCGCGGGTTTTACGCCAAGCGGGCAATCGTCGTAGACGAATTCCCCGACCGACGAAGGAAACCGCGGCCCTAGATTCCGCCGAAGTCAATCGCGCTTGTGCTCTCCCGCGCTCCAACCAAGCGGGACGAGATATTTTTCTCTGACATCGTTCGGCTCCGGCTCGATTGGCGTCGCCATCGTCACGTTCCACCGCGAAAGGAAGCCGGCAACCGGGACTGAGCGTGGCTGAGAACCTTTGTGGTCCTGCCTGAAATTGCCTATATGACTGTCAAATGGAGTGCCCGCTTCGATGCCAACCCCCAGTAATACCGAGAAAATCCCAGTTACCGTGCTCACCGGCTACCTCGGCGCCGGCAAGACCACGCTGCTCAACCGCATTTTGTCCGAGCCGCACGGCAAGAAATTCGCCGTCATCGTCAACGAGTTCGGCGAGATCGGCATCGACAACGAGCTCGTGGTCAACGCCGACGAGGAAGTGTTCGAGATGAACAACGGGTGCATCTGCTGCACCGTGCGCGGCGATCTCGTGCGGATCATCGACGGCCTGATGCGGCGCAAGGGGAAATTCGACGCGATCATCGTGGAGACGACCGGGCTCGCAGATCCGGCGCCGGTCGCGCAGACATTCTTCATGGACGAGGCGGTCGGTTCGCGGACCAAATTGGATGCGGTTGTGACGGTCGCCGACGCCAAGTGGCTGATGGACCGTCTCAAGGACGCACCGGAAGCAAAGAACCAGATCGCCTTCGCCGACGTCATCCTGATCAACAAGACCGATCTGGTGGCGCCGGAAGAGTTGAGTGAGCTCGAGGCGCGGATCCGTGGTCTTAATCCTTATGCGCGGCTGCATCGCACCGAGCGGGCCAAGGTTGACATCGGCGAAGTCCTCGGCCGCAATGCCTTCGATCTCGATCGTATTCTCGAGATTGAGCCTTCATTTCTCGACGCCGATGATCATCACCACGATCACGACCATCACCACGAACACGGCCATGATCACCACCACCACCACCACCACCATCATCACGGCAATGGCCTGAAGCACTACCACGACGAGGAAATGCAGTCGGTTTCGCTCAAGACCGACAAGCCGCTCAATCCCGACAAGTTCTTTCCGTGGATTCAGGATCTCGTCGCGAAGGACGGCCCGAACATTTTACGGTGCAAGGGAATCCTTTCGTTCAAGGATGACCCCGAGCGCTTCGTGTTCCAGGGCGTGCACATGATTCTCGACGGCGACCATCAGCGGCCATGGCGTGCGGATGAAAAGCGCGACAGCCGCGCTGTCTTCATCGGACGCAATCTTCCGGAAGACAGAATTCGTCAGGGCTTCGAAAGCTGCATCGCCTAACGTGAGCGACACGCAGATCCCGATTCCTTCGCTTGCCGACCGCGTCCGCTCCGTGATTGCCGGCGCTCCGGTCGTCGGCGTGCATTTTCTCGGATCGACGCCCGTGTTCGTGCTCGGTGAAGAAGCGCTGCTATTCGCGGGCGAAGATGGCGAGCGGCGCGTCGTCATTCATGCCGGCGCGATTCTCAACAGTGTCTCCGATGGGAAACGCATCATTTCCGGGGGCGACGATGGCAAACTGATCGAAGCGACTCCCGATGGCGATCACCGCGAAATCACATCGGACGAAAAGAAGCGATGGGTGGATCATGTCGCGCTCGGCCCAGACGACTCGGTCGCATGGTCGGCCGGCAAAACCGCGCACGTCCGCACGCGCAAGGGCGACCTGCGCGTGTTCGACGCGCCCTCGACAGTTGCCGGTCTTGCCTTCGCGCCGAAGGGATTCCGCATCGCAATTGCGCATTACAACGGGGTCACGTTGTGGTTTCCCAACGCCAGCGGCGCCAAGCCGGAATTCCTGGAATGGAAGGGGTCCCACCTCGGGGTGACGATCAGTCCGGATGGCAAGTTCGTGATCACCACGATGCAAGAGCCGACGCTCCACGGATGGCGTATTGCCGATGCCAAGCACATGCGCATGTCCGGCTATTCGACGCGCGTGCGCTCGCTAAGCTGGACCGCAAACGGAGAATTCCTGGCGACATCGGGTTCCGAGCAACTCATCCTCTGGCCGTTTGACGGCAAAGATGGCCCGATGGGTCGGCAGCCGAAAATCCTGGCACGCGCAGAGTCACGTGTAACGAGCGTCGCGTGTCATCCACGCCAGCCGGTTGTCGCGGTCGGATATGCTGATGGAGCGGTGAAGCTTGTGCGCATCGATGACGATGCCTTGATATTGGCGCGACAGGCGGACGAACAACCTGTCAGTGCGCTTGGCTGGGACAGCACCGGTCAAACTTTGGCGTTTGGCACCGAATCCGGCAGCGCTGGCATTCTCGCCCTTTGATCGCCGCAATGCATCGTCTCAGTGTGCGCGTTGCTTGTGAGTCGATCCGAGTTTCAAGCTGAACAGACATTCACGTGCGACAATTGCGCGATTTTGGAGCGACCATGAGAACAGTCATTCGTCACCTGCGATGTTTGGCCGTGGCGGTCATTGCTTGCGTCGCCATCGCGGTCGGTGCTCTGTCCGCTTCGGTGACGATTGCGGCCCTTACGCCGGCGCATGCACAGGTGTTGGCCGAATTTCAGTCGGCGCTCGAGCCCTATGGATCATGGCAGCCGCACCCGCGCTTCGGCGAAGTCTGGGTGCCATACGATCTGCCGCCGGGGTGGCGCCCTTACACCTATGGACGATGGGTCTATACGGAGGAATGGGGCTGGTATTGGGTTTCCGATGAGGAGGAGGCCGACTGGGGTTGGGTGACGTTTCACTATGGCCGCTGGGCGCACGATCGCCGGCTCGGCTGGTTCTGGGTGCCCGGTGACGAATGGGGTCCGGCCTGGGTCGATTGGCGCAGGGGCGCCGACTATGTCGGCTGGGCGCCGTTGCCGCCGGATGAGGTGGTCTACGAATACGACAACGATCCGAGCTACTGGATCTTCCTGCCGCCGCGCTATCTGGTGGCGCCACGCGTGCGCATCTACTTCCTGCCGCCACAGCGCACAGTCGTCGTTTTCAGAAGGACGGTGATCGTCAATCGCACGGTACGGCTTGAGCATCGCGATCATCGCGGACGCTTCGCCGTCAATCCAGGTATTGCTCCTGGAATTGTCGCCGCCGCGGCGCGTCGGCCGGTACAGACCTTCCATGTGCAGCCTCGCGTTCTGGCGAGCACGCAAGGCGTCGCCGGTGCCGTGCAGGTGCGGCCGCAGGATCTCAATCGCCCGGGACAACGGCACCAGCGTGGGCAGCCACGTCCCGGAGGGCCAAGCCCGGTCCAGGCGACGCTGCAGCCGGCGCAAACCGTGGTGCAGCCTGTCGCCCGCGTGCCGCAGCCGCAGGCACTCCGCAATGATGAGCGCGGGCGCCTCGGCCCCACTCCGCCTCGCGCTGCGCAAGGAGCAACGGTCGCGCCGACTCCGGCGCCGAAATCTTCGCCGGCGCCACAGCCAAACGGCGCGCCGCGGCAACCCGGCGGGCCGACACCGCCAAGCGGCCCGGCGGTGCAGACTCCACGCCCGACTCCGCCGGTCACTGCGCAGCCGCCGGCTACGTTGCCGCAGACAACGCCGCCCCCGACACCACCAGCCGTGACGACGCCTCCACAGCAGCTGCAACGGCGCGACGTAAGCCCGCCGCCGGGCCCCAGCGGTCCGCCCCCGCAACAGCCGACGATCGTGCGGCCAATCCCGCCACAAGCCACGCCGCCGTCGTCGCCGCCACCTCAACCGCAACAGCAGCTGCGAGGACCACCGCCGCCATCAGGCGGTCCGCCGCCGCAGCAGCAGCAGCCGACCATCGTGCGGCCAATTCCACCGCAGGCGACGCCGCCGTCGACACCGCAACCGCCGCCGCAAGAGCGTCGCTTGCAGCCACCTCCGCCGCAGCCGCAACATCAAGTGCAGCCGCCGCCGCAGCCAAGACAGGTCCAACCTCCACCGCAGCAGATGCAGCCGCCACCGCAGCCACGGCAGGTGCAGCCTCAGCCGCAGCAGCCGCCTCCTCAGCAACGGCCAGCTGCGCCGCCGCAGCAGCAAAAGCGCCCGCCGCCGAAACCCGGCGAGAAGCCGCCCGAGCCCCCGAAATAACGGGGCACAAAAAACGGGCGGCCCCTCGGCCGCCCGTCATGTTTGGCGTGCCCGTGTGTTGTTCAGTGCAGCAGCACGTTTCTGAACTGCCAGGCATCGCGCTTGTCGATGTCTTCCGGGAAAAGTCCCGGACGGCCGGTGAGGGGCGTCCAGTCGGTGTAAGTGCCGATGACTGGGCCGAGATAAGGGAGCTGCACTTCGAGGCAGCGGCGGAAATCCATTTCATCGGTCTCGACGATGCCGGCCTTGGGATTTTCGAGGGCCCACACCATTCCGGCAAGCACAGCGGAAGTAACCTGCAGGCCGGTGGCGTTTTGGTACGGCGCCACTTCGCGGGTCTCGTCGATCGAGAGCTGCGAGCCATACCAATAGGCGTTCTTCTTGTGCCCGTAGAGAAGGACGCCAAGCTCGTCGATCCCGTCGGCGATCTCGTGTTCGTCGAGAATGTGGACGTCGTCGGGCGGCGCGCCTGCCCGGCCGAACACCTCGTGCAGCGAAAGCACCGCGTCATTGCAGGGGTGGTAGGCGTAATGGCACGTCGGCCGGTAGATGGTCTTGCGCCCGCGCTTGATGGTGAAGTAGTCGGCGATCGAGATCGATTCATTGTGGGTGACCAGGAAGCCAAGCTGCGCCTGCGCGGTCGGCGTCCACGAGCGCACACGGGTATTGGCGCCCGGCTGCAACATATAGATTGCCGCGCCGCAACCGCCTTTGTGCCTTCCGACATTCGATGGCGCCCATTTTTCGTGCGTTCCCCAACCAAGCTCGGCTGGTTGCAGGCCTTCGGAGATAAAGCCCTCGACCGACCAGGTGTTGACGAACACGTTCATCGGCTTCGGTTGCTTGGCGCGCTGCGTGTCGCGCTCCGCGATATGAATGCCCTTGATGCCGACCTTCCTGGCAAGCCGTGCCCATTCCTCCCGGGTCTTCGGCACCTTGGACTTCAACCCGACGTCGCCTGCAATGTTGAGCAGGGCCTGCTTGACGAACCAGGACACCATGCCGGGATTGGCGCCGCAGCACGACACTGCAGTCGGACCGCCCGGCCGTTTGCGGCGGGCAGCGAGGATCGATTCGCGCAGCGCATAGTTCGAGCGTGCCTCCGGACCGAGCTTGCTATCGAAATAAAAGCCCTTCCAGGGCTCGACCACGGTGTCGATGTAGAGAGCGCCGATTTCGCGGCACAACTCCATGATGTCGAGTGACGAGGTATCCACGGACACGTTGACGCAAAAGCCTTGCCCGCCGCCGGCAGTCAGCAACGGCGTCAGCAGGTGTCGGTAATTGGCCTTTGTGACCGCCTGATGGATGAAGCGGATGCCGCGCTGGTCGAGCAGCTTGCGGTCCTTGTCCTCGGGGTCGATGACGACAAAACGCTTCTTATCGTAGTGGAAATGGCGCTCGATCAGCGGCAGCGTCCCTTTGCCAATCGAGCCGAAGCCGATCATCACGATGGGCCCGTCAATACGGGCATGCACTGGCCATTTGGGCATCGTCAGCGTCTCCAAAGAGGCTGGTCATATCCGTGCCGGAGCGTGAACGGAATAGCAGGCGGGCAAAAGCCCGTCCGGCGTCCACGGTATTTTGCTGCAGATCAAGCTGCCGAAGCAGCGATTACGAGCTGGGGAGGCCGGTCGGCCGCGCGCAAGAGGCCGCGGGCCCCGTCGAGCGCTCCCGGCACTAGCTCGAGGCCAAGCAGGCGCTGGCGCTCGAAAGGACCGGGCATGCGCAAGGCCGCCATTTTCTCGGCAGAGAAGCCGAAGCGACCGTAGTAGGGCGCATCGCCGACGAGGATGACAGCGCGGTGACCTTGTCGGCGCGCCACGCTGAGTGCGCGGCGCACGAGCGCCGCGCCAATCCCGCGGTTACGGCAATCGGAGGCGACAGCGACCGGGCCAAGCAGCAGAGCCGGCTTACCGGTGCCGCTGACGATGTCCCAAAGCCTGGCTGTGCCGACGACGCGCTTGCCATCGGTCGCGACGAAAGCGAGGCCTTCGGCCGGTGACCGGCCGTCGCGCAGCCGTTGCGAGCTCTTGCGCCAACGCCGGCCACCGAAAGCGTCGTCCAGCAGCGCTTCGCGCGCTGAAATGTCGGGAGGCCGTTCTTTTCTGATCGAGATCATCCGGTTTCGTGCTCCTGCCCCGGCGCGCAGCGGCGCGCGCTCAAAAGGGGCGTTGTTCGGGAGTGGGAGGGGCCGGCTCAGCCGGCCCCGGCGATGTCAGATGTGATAGGTCTTCAGCGGCGAGAAGCCGTTGAACGCAACCGACGAGTAGGTCGCCGTGTAGGCGCCCGTCCCTTCGATCAACACCTTGTCACCGATCTCGAGGCTGACCGGGAGCATGTAGGGCTCCTTTTCGTACAGCACGTCGGCGGAATCGCAGGTCGGCCCCGCCAGCACACAAGGTGCCAGCGCGTCGCCGTCCCGCGGGGTGCGGATCGGGTAGCGGATCGACTCGTCCATGGTTTCGGCGAGACCGCCGAACTTGCCGATGTCGAGATAGACCCAGCGGACATCGTCCTCCTCGCTCTTTTTGGAGACGAGAACGACCTCGGCTTCGATGGTGCCGGCATTGCCGACCAAGCCGCGGCCCGGCTCGATGATGGTCTCCGGGATCCGGTTGCCGAAGTGCTTGCGCAGCGCCTTGAAGATTGCGTTTCCGTAGGTTTTTACGGAAGGCACGTTCTTCAGGTACTTGGTCGGGAAGCCCCCACCCAGGTTGACCATCGACAGGTTCATGCCGCGCTCGCCGCACTCCTTGAATACGGCCGCTGCCGAAGCAAGAGCGCGGTCCCAGGCGTGCTGGTTGCGCTGCTGGGAACCCACATGGAATGAGATGCCGCACGGCTCGAGGCCGGCCTTGAGGGCATGCTCGAGCACGTCTGCGGCCATTGCAGGCTCGCAGCCGAACTTGCGCGACAAGGGCCAATCCGCCCCGACGCAATCGGACAGGATACGGCAGAAGACCCGGCTGCCAGGCGCGGCCCGGGCGATCTTCTCGACTTCGGCCTTGCAGTCGACCGCATAGAGGCGGACGCCGAGCGCGTAGGCGCGCGCGATGTCCCGCTCTTTCTTAATGGTGTTGCCATAGCTGATGCGGTCCGGTGTGGCACCGGCTGCCAACACCATCTCGATCTCGGGGATCGAGGCAGTATCGAAGCAGGAGCCCAGCTTCGCCAGCAGCGCCAGGACCTCCGGCGCCGGATTGGCCTTCACGGCATAGAACACCCGCGTGTCGGGCAGGGCCTTTGCAAAGGCACTGTAGTTGTCGCGAACCACGTCAAGGTCGACGACCAGGCAAGGGCCTTCGTCATTACGCTTACGTAGGAACTCGCGGATGCGCTCGGTCATTGGCGCTATTCCCCACGGCTGACGGAGCCATCAAGCTCCGAATGCTGCGGTCAACGAAGGCAAGCGTCTGCGCGCGATGGGGACGCGCCAACGCTACACACATCGTCTCCCGCTCATGCTGCCTTGGATTGGATGGGGGGATCCCCGTCCGCACGGCCGGCAAAGATGAACAAGCCTCTTCGGTGACCCGCGCCGGTGGTGGAGGCCGGCAGAGACCAAGGAAGCCCGATCGTCGTTGCTTTAAGCCGCGTCCCCTGCTGAGAGCAG
>Ga0247793_1000006_pt1 | contig 41021 bp, 38 predicted proteins | sample UWRJS223509R6_FD_180939 | JGI IMG/M metagenome (GOLD analysis project Ga0247793, IMG submission 180939) | Soil microbial communities from Arlington Agricultural Research Station in Wisconsin, United States - UWRJ-S223-509R-6 | ecosystem: Environmental > Terrestrial > Soil > Agricultural land...
AACCAATGCGCCTACAATTGCGAGGAGGGTGGCAAATAAACGCGGCGCGGTGCCAGGTCCAAACGCGAAGCCATGCATGCCGGGAAGATCGCCCGACGCCCAGATCGCCACAATGGCGAGAGCAATAAGTGCCAGCCCGCCATAAAATTCGCGCGGGCCGCGGACCTTGAAACGCAACCCACCCCCGTTCGGGGGGGATCTGACCCCCTCGGCCATCTTTGTCCTCCCGCCTGGTTGTTGCTTCTTATTTCTTACGCTGTCGCCGGTGCCCCACGCCCGATGCCTAGCATATGACAAGGCCCGGCCGGAAGCACGGATGTTACAGCCAGCCCGACAGGCCCAAAATACCCCCGACGGCGAATAGCCATAGCGGATTAATGCGTGTTGCAAACGCAATTACTGCGGTAACCGCGGTGATTAAAGCGGCATAAATATTGTGGTCTGCGCTCCGGGCCAGCACAAAAGCGCTCGCGCCAATCAAACCGAGTGAAACCGGCACCAGGCCGGCCTGTATAGCGATACGCCAGCGCGCCTCCTTGAAACGGTCCCAAGTGCGCGCGACCAGAAACGCGAACACGCAGGTCGGGCCACACATTGCTACCGTCGCAACGGCTGCACCCGCGAGACCTGCGACGTGGTAGCCGATCAGCGTGACGATGATCACGTTTGGCCCCGGCGAAATTTGCGCAATGGCAAAACTATCGGCGAACTGCCGATCGCTCATCCAGTGCATCACATCGACGGCGATGCGATGCATTTCCGGAATTGCCGCATTGGCGCCGCCGACTGCGAACAACGACAGCAGCGCGAAATAACCGAACAACGGGATGAGCAGGTTTTCGTTCACCGCCTTATCCACGCGAGAGCGATGCTGATTGGCGCAAGCACCGCGAAGACCACCGGCAGTGGCCATTGCATGATTGCAACGCCGACGAACGCCGCGATCGCGATGAGCGGCGCCCAGTCCCGGCGGTTGCGGAACAATGGCGCCGCCATCTTTGCCACGACCGCAATCAGCAGCCCGACCGCGGCAACAGTAATGCCCGCAAGAATGCGGCCGAGCATTTCGATATCGCCGAACCGCGCATACAGAAAAGCGAGCACCGTAACGATGATCAACGGAGGGCCCATGAGCCCGGCGAGCGCCACCGCCGCTCCGGCTGCCCCTCCGAAACGCGAGCCGAACACAACCGAGAAGTTAACGACGTTGGGACCTGGCAGGAACTGGGACAGCGCGAACGCCTCATTGAACTCTTCAGCCGTCATCCACCCGCGCTGGTCGACGATCATGCGCCGCGCCCACGGCAGCGCACCACCGAACCCCGAGATGGAGACGACAACAAAGGCGCGGAATAGTTCTAGCAGAGAGGGCCGTGCGGCGACCGATCGGGATGGCGCGACGGAATCGGACATGACGGCAGCAATATCCCGCGCCACGGGTGCAGACTAGATGGATTATGCATGGCCGCCACGCCTGAACTTCGGCTCGCAGTCGCGTGGAAATTCGGGCAAGCTCGATCGTCCCGCTTGGCATGAGTGATGGGCTATGGGAACCGGTAGTTTACTCTTGAACGTCCTGTGGATTCTGTTCGGTGGCTTCTACATGGCGTTGGGCTGGCTGATCGCAGCCGTCATTATGGTTCTCACCATCATCGGCATTCCCTGGGCTCGCGCGGCTTTCACGATCGCGGCCTATACGCTTCTTCCCTTCGGTCACACCGTTGTGTCACGGCCGGCAGGGATCGGCGGCGGTTTCCTTGGCTTTGTCGGCAATTTGATCTGGCTGCTGCTGGCCGGCTGGTGGCTCGCACTGGGTCATTTACTTACGGCACTGCTGCTCGCGATTACACTTATCGGCATTCCTTTTGCATGGGCCCATCTCAAGCTTGCCGGCCTTGCACTTTGGCCGATCGGCAAAGACATCGTGAGCACAAGTTAAGGCCTGAAATACCGGCTCCGGCCTCACTCTTCCTTCGGTAACCTTTGCCTCCTATATTTCAGGTGCCGGGGAGACCCGGCTATGGCGATAAACGGCCGTCGTAATAAACCCATCGGACCCGGGGGCAGTACCCGGCGCCTCCACCCAAGCCCGGCGGGCACGGGCTTCGGCGGGGGCGAAATAGGATCGACGAGGGCGTAAAGGGCGGACTTTTGCTCGGCATGGTTCCGCCGTTATCGGGCCATTTCATAGTTGCAAACGACAACTATGCTCCGGTTGCTCAGGCCGCGTAAGCGGTTTGAAAGACCGAACTAAAGCCCTGACGGGTTAAGCTCCGTCAGGCGGGGTCCGGAGGCACCTGGCAACAGAAGCCTCCACTTCTCATAAGGCCGCGCGGTATCCGTTTATGACAATGCGGCTTTGCTGGGCCGCTCAGGGATAGCGCGGAGCGCATCGACCGCGCTAGCATTGTGCGAATCCATCACGGCGCTGACCCGCATGACTGACCAGATCCGCTATGACCTTCTGACCCAGCAGGCACTGCGCGGGGTGGTGCGCAGCGTGCTCACCGACACGGCCAAGAAAGGCCTGCCTGGCGATCATCATTTTTACATCTCGTTCGATACAACGGCCGCCGGCGTGCACATGTCCGATCGGCTGCGCGCCCAGTATCCGGACGAGATGACCATCATCCTCCAACATCAATTCTGGGATCTGAAAGTCAGCGAAGACGAATTTGAGGTTGGACTTTCTTTCGGCGGGGTCCCGGAGCGCCTCACGGTGCCGTTTGACGCCATCAACGGCTTCTTTGATCCCTCGGTGCAGTTTGGTCTTCAGTTCGAGGAGGCCGCCGAAGGCGAGGAGCGATCCGCACCTGCCAACGTGCAGGAGCCCGTGAGCAAGAAAAAGCGATCGCCGAGCAATCCGCCGCCGGCGCCGGCGGCCGATGCACCCACCGCCCGCGCGACTGTGCCCGCATCCTCACCGAAACGCGAAAAGCCCGAAAAGCCGGCTGGCGGGGGCGAAGTGGTCAGGCTCGACCGCTTCCGGAAAAAATAGCGTTGCCGGGCCTCGGTCTGCGGCCGGACTTGTGCCGGCCGCTATTCGGCATAGTTTCGACGGTACGCCCATACTACGGATCAAGTTAGATGGCCAAGACTGGTGATCGGCCCTCAAGAACACGCGTCGAAAGCGACGCGTTTGGGCCACTGAAAATTCCCGCGAACAGACTGTGGGGAGCGCAGACCCAGCGATCGCTGCATAACTTTCGCATCGGCACTGAACGCATGCCGAGCGAAATCGTTCATGCGCTCGGCCTGATCAAACGAGCCGCGGCTGAGGTCAATCGCGATCTCGGTTCGCTCGACCGGAAGCGCGCATCAGCCATTGCCGCTATAGCCCAAGAGATCGCCAACGGCGGACTGGACGAGCACTTCCCGTTGCTGGTGTGGCAAACCGGCTCCGGTACGCAAACGAACATGAACGTCAACGAAGTGATCGCCAATGGCGCGAACCTGAAGCTGGGTGGCCAGCTTGGCGCAAAAGCACCGGTGCATCCAAACGATCATGTCAACATGAGCCAGTCGTCGAACGATTCGATTCCGACGGCCATGCATATCGCCGCGGCCATCGAAATCGAGCGCCAACTCAAACCTGCGCTGGCGCGCCTGCTTCGGGCGCTCGACAAAAAGGCGAAGGAATTTTCCAAGATCATCAAGATCGGCCGCACGCACACAATGGACGCGACGCCGGTCACCCTCGGACAGGAATTCTCCGGCTATGCCGCGCAAGTAAAATCGTCTCTTGCGCGGCTGACGCTGGCGCAGCGCGAACTCTATCCGCTTGCCCAAGGCGGCACGGCCGTCGGCACCGGTCTGAATTCCAAACCGCGATTTGCAAAGGCCTTTGCAAAACGGATCGCTCAATTGACGAGGTTGCCGTTCACGAGCGCACCCAACAAATTTGAACACATGGCCGGCCATGACGCCTATGTGTTCGTGCATGGCGCCATCAACTCCGCCGCCACAGCCCTGTTCAAGATCGCGAACGATATTCGCCTTATGGGGTCTGGTCCGCGCTCCGGCCTCGGCGAATTAATCCTTCCAAGCAACGAGCTTGGATCTTCAATCATGCCCGGCAAAACCAATCCGACGCAAAGCGAAGCGTTGACGATGGTCTGCTGCCAGGTATTCGGAAATCAAACGGCCATTACGGTCGCGGGCAGCCAGGGGCATTTTGAGCTCAACGTGTACAAGCCGCTGCTCGCCTATTGCATGATGCAATCGATCCGGCTGCTCGGCGACGCCGTCGTCTCCTTCACCGACAATTGCGTCGTCGGAATACGCGCCAACGAAGCGCGCATCCGCGAACTGATGGAGCGCTCTCTCATGCTCGTCACCGCCCTCTCCCCAAAAATCGGATATGACAGGGCCGCTCAGGTCGCGAAGGCAGCGCACGCCAATGGAACGACGTTGCGCGAGGAAGCGATTCGTCTGGGCTTCGTCACGGCGGCCGAATTTGATCGGCTCGTCCAGCCGGAAAAAATGACCAGGCCGCACTGAGTTCCATCGACAATGTGACCTTCGCGCACGACCCGGGCTTATGTATTCGTGCAGGGGCGCGGAACGTAACCCGGTACTATTGAGGGGCTTCTTTACGTCAAATGACGCGGTTACAAAAAGTTACCCTAGAGTTTCGTGGGCCATACGTTTTGCGTCTTCGCCAGTATAGCAAGGCTCGGTGTGAATGTTATTTGGGACTCTCGAAGTTTCCTAGGACATTCCCCGTTTGTTTCTACTGATGTTCATTGCGATTCATTTGCTCGGATTTTGTAATCAACTAACTGTGTATTGAACTTTGTCCTCGAACAGCCGAGCAGTGTCGCGTTCAATCTTGTGAAGTTCGCCGTAAAGGCACGTTTCCGCCAACGTATGGGCGCATTTGGCAGCGATGGTTCGGAGTTAGCTGAACGTAGAACTGAAACTCGCTGGTTACCGTCGAGGACACGGAATGGCTGAGGTGATCAATCTTCGGACCGTCCGCAAGCAAGCGAAACGGCAGAAGCGTGATCAGACTGCTCAGGCCAATCGTCTGGCTTTCGGCCAGCCGAAACATCTCCGAAAGCTCGAAGCTGCGCAGCAAGCCAAGGCCAGCCGCGACCTCGACCGGCGCCGGATTGAAAAAGGGGACCGCCGATGAAATCTCCGGTTGTCAAACGTTCGATTGTTATTGCGGGACACAAAACGAGCGTCAGTCTTGAAGACGCGTTTTGGAAGGGACTGAAGGAAATCGCTACCGGTAGAGAAGTGACGCTGTCAGACTTGGTCGCTTCGATCGACACTGATCGCCGTCACGGCAATTTGTCATCAGCGATACGTCTTTTCGTTCTCGACCACTATCGTGTGCATAGCGTCGACGATCACAGCAGCATGCACAGCGATACCCGAGATATACCGGGTGCGCGCGTCATCCACTCAGTTCTGCGTGCCGACTGACGCTGCGGGCCGGCCTACACTTCGTGGCTTGGGCGCCGGCTTTATGTCGGTCGGCGCCGGCAATGGCGGTGCCGGATTGACTTTCGGCGCCGGCCGGGTTGCCGGTTGTGGCGGGGCGGGTTCGATCGCATGTAACCGCTTTGTCTGATTCTCGACAGCTCGCAGGGTGAGCCACCCGGTGAGGGCCGAAACGTCAATATTGTACGAAACGTCCGGCATCGGCCCCTTCAGGGCGATGAAGATGTCCGGGCGCGCGCCGGCCGCCTCGCTCTGGCCGGACAGAACCAGCCGTGCATCGACGAGGCCATCGGTCAGATCGAAAGCACCGGCAACCGAAAGCGCCGCATCCTTGCTGTCGACGGCCGGTTTGCTGAGACGGATTTGCCCGGCGCTTACCGTCAGGGCCGATTCCGCGCGTCGGACCGATAGCCGGCCGCCGCCGATCGACTTGCGTACGACGTCGATAATACGGCCCTGCTCAATAGCGAGGCCCTGATCGACGGCACGGGTTACGGCGTCGAAAGTCCGTGGATCGAGGCCGGCCAACTGGGCATCTGTCAGCTCGATCTTGCCCGCTCCCTTTGCAGAGCCGACGAGGGCAACCGCGCTCAAGCCGGTCGCCTCGCCTTCCAGGCTCAGACTTAGCAATCCGGTGACCGGCGGCCGCGCCGCACCGGAGAACAATGCGGCGGCATCCGCACCCGCCAGCGATATTTTCACATACGCATCCAGGCCATCTTGCACATTACGGAACGTAACAGTGCCGGCGAGCTTGCCGCCCGCCAATTCGCCGGCGCTGTCCAGCGCAATACTGTCGCCACCGAAACGCACCGTGCCGCGCAGGTCACGACCGTTGACATTTGGCAATAGCTCCACGCGCCCTAACCTGAACGCAATCTCGCCAGCAAACCTGCCGAACAGTCCAGGGCTGAACGGCTCGCTCGACCAGGACCAGCCTGGTCCATCTTTCACGGATCGCGGCAAGCCGATGGCGATGGCGAGCAGACTTTCACCGTCGGCGACATTCGCATCAAGGGCGCCTTCAACGCGCCGAGGAGACGCGTCGTCAATGCGAAAGCGGCCATGAATGGTCGAGGCGCCCAATTTTGCATCGATGTCGTCAAACGTGAGAGCGCCTGCCGCAAGCGCAACGCGCGACGACAATCTGAACGGAAGCTGGCCTGGACCGGTTGCAACCGGTCCCGGTCGCGGCGGCTTCAGATGGGCTTCGCGCACCTCGACCAAAGCGTCGCCCTGGATGCGGTCCGTTGCAAACGCTTTTCCCCTGCCGGTGAGTTTTGCCGCCAGGCCCTCCCCCGCCACTTGAACATCAAATGTCAGGTCGCCGTCGACCGGCCCCTTCAGGCTGGCCTTCAGCTGCGCCGGACCATTGCCTGATGCGACGACCTCATCGAGTTTGGCAAATTTCACCAAGGAGTCCGCCGTCGCATCGACAGTCGCATTCATCTCGACCACGGATATGCTGCGTGACTGCCAATCGCCACTGAGGCGCGCCTGCGCATCGAGACGCAATTCGTCGAGCGTCCCCGTCACGGCTACCCGCGCGCCCGTCGCCGGCGTCTTGTCGTCGCCTGCGACATCAAGCGTCCCGTGCAGCTTTGCGCGCCCAACCTGCTCGAGAATTCTGACGGCAGATGCGATCCGCTCCGGCACGACCTTTTCTGCAATCGTGGCGATCGCTGCAACTTTCGTCGTTTCCAGATCTACGGCGAATGAGCCGCGCGGCACGTTTCCCTTCGTTTCGATGCGGCCCGCCGCGCTGAAACTTCCTCCGCCGATGTCGCCGATCGTTAGCCGGTCGATCTGCAGTCCATCCGGATCGACATGCATATGCACGCGCGCGTTTCCCGCATCGATCCCGCTGAACGAGGCACGCCCGATTTCGATTGCAAGCGTCATCTCGCGCGGACGTTCGAGCGTGGAGCCGGCAAGTAGCGCGCGGCCAAAACCGAGCGCCGCGTCAATATCAAGCTGCGGCGCCTTCAGCTCGGCATCGAGCTTCGCCGGCCGATCGGCGGAAGCGAGCGCGTAGCTAAGCCGACCCGTCACAGGCCTGCGATCGAATTCGGCCTTGAGCTGCTCAACCGCAATTCTATCGCTGGCAAGCGTGACATCGCCGTGCAGGCTCAACGGACGAATATCGGCTTGCGTGGTATCGCCCCGCCCTTCGAGCCAGAGCGCCAGCGCTCTCGGATCGGACGAGTCGATTTGTGCCGGCCCCGAAAAAGCAACGCCGTCATTGCCGACGGCGAGACGCCCGCTGAGCCGCACCTGTGTCAGACCCGGCGCGCGGAATTCCAGACGATCAAGGCTCCATCCGTTTGCATTGCTAGTGATATCGCCGCGCAGATTCTGCAAGCCGTTGCCGCCGAGCGTCACCTGATCGATGCCGATGCCAAGCTGCACCGGCAGTGATGTGCGGAACGCGCTTGTTCCGAGCGCAACAAGCTGACGTATCACGGCCGCAGGCGTCTGTTCCCCGGCACCGCCCCTGGAAACAGCCCGGTCGACATCGATCTGCCGTCCGGACAAGACCCCGTTGAACCGTGGCCTCGCGCCGAATTTGAAGTCGGCCACGCCGGTCAGCCGGAACCCCTGCTCCTCTGAGCCATACTGGAATTCGACGTCCTGCATCAGCGCCGACTGCGCCGTTGCTTTGATCTTCCCGCCGACGCGCCACGGCTGGGTGACATCGCCGGCCAAAGGCCCTGGCCGGCGCAGGCCGATGCCGACCGGCCGCGCCAGACCGAGCGTTCCGTCGAATCCTGGCGTGTTCCCGACAACCGCTAGGGTGCCATCGGCCTCGAAATTGAGAGGATAATCAGTGGGATCCAGGTTGAGGTGCACCTTGAGCGTACCCGCGTCGCTAACGCGGCCCAAAGCGAGCCGGTACGGATAAAGCGCGCCGGCGACCGTGACCGCCCCCTCGCCCTTCACCGGGCCGACAAGTGACCGCGCTGCTCCATTGAACCAAACCTGTCCGAGCGTGAGGCCTGTGCCGCTGGCCGCGTCGGCGAGCACGACCGTGCCGTCTTCGATGCTGAGCCGGTCGATCGACAATTCGTCCGGCTTGAAAGTCATCGCCAGATTCGGCGCCTGCAATCGCCCGGATGAATCCAGGCCAAGACGAACCTGTGGCCCAACAACATGGAGCTCGGCGGCACGCCATTCACCACGCATAAGCGAGCCGAGCGCGAATTCGACGCCGAGCGAACGAGCGCGGATCGTTTCGCCGCCATCGCCGATCTGGATGTCGTGCAGCATGAGACGTGGCGACGGCAGCAATCGCGCGTCGATGTCGCCCGTCACACGCACTTTGACACCGATCAGCCGGCTCGCCTCAGCTTCGAACAGAGTACGATGACTGCCCCAGTCGAGCAGCAGTGGTCCTACCAGCGCCGCGACGAGCGCCAGGATGATCGCAATCGCCAATCCGAGCAGTGTGGTTTGCAACGCCAACTCCAGCGCCAGACCGCATCCGGCATCCGTTCGCGCTCACGTTCAATGAAATATAGGCCAGATTTGCCGCTCTTGTCGGCAAATCTGTGTCGCGGAACATTTGCCGTGCCAATGTCAGCGAGAAGCGCGCAGGTCTCAGCTCAGTGCGACGATCTTACCCGGGTTCATGATGTTCTGCGGATCGAGGGCGCGCTTGATCGAGGCCATGACCGCCAGCGCGGCCGCGCCGTGCTCGGCTACCAGATACTTCATTTTCCCTTGCCCGACCCCATGCTCGCCAGTGCAGGTCCCGTCCATCGCAAGCGCGCGTTCGACCAGCCGCTCCGAAAGAGCCTTGGCGCGCCGGACCTCATCGGCATCGTCCATGTCGACAAGGAGCGTCAGATGAAAATTACCGTCGCCGACGTGGCCGACGATCGGCGCAAGAATGCGGCTTTCCGCAATGTCGCGTTGCGTTTCGGTGACGCATTCCGCCAGCCGCGAAATCGGCACGCAAACATCGGTCGGGACCATTGCCGCACCCGGCCGCAGCGCAAAGTTCGACAGTGCCGCGTGGTGGCGCGCCTCCCACAATTTGGTGCGCTCCTCGGGCCGCGTCGTCCAGGTGAAGGGACCGCCGCCAAATTCCCCCGCGATCTCGCCGAAACGCTTTGATTGCTCGGCGACCGACGCCTCGGTGCCGTGAAATTCAAGGAACAGCATCGGTGTTTCCGCCAGCCCGAGCTTGGAATGCAGGTTGACCGCCCTCACCTGCAGCGCATCGAGCAGTTCGATCCGCGCCACCGGGATGCCGGACTGAATCGTGTGAATTGCGGTATTGCAGCAAGCTTCCACGGACGGAAAGGGGCAAATCCCGCCTGAGATCGCTTCCGGAATTCCGGACAGCTTCAACGTCAATTGCGTAATGACGCCAAGCGTGCCTTCCGAGCCGACCATCAGCCGGGTGAGATCGTAACCCGCCGCGGTCTTCTTCGCGCGGCGGGCAGTATCGATCACCTCGCCGTTCGCCAGCACCACTTTGAGCGCCAGCACATTGTCCTTCATCGTGCCGTAGCGCACGGCATTGGTCCCGGAGCAGCGCGTCGCCGCCATGCCGCCGAGCGAAGCGTCGGCGCCCGGATCGATCGGAAAGAACAGACCGCTGTCGCGTAGCTGCTCATTGAGCGCCTTGCGGGTGATGCCCGGCTCGATGACGCAGTCGAGATCCTCTGCGTGAACGGCAAGAACCTTGTTCATGTCGCGGAAATCGATCGACACGCCGCCGACCGGCGCGTTGACGTGGCCTTCGAGTGAGGTGCCAACGCCGTACGGAATGATGGCAACGCCGTTTTCCGCGCAGATCCGCACGATCTGCTGCACCTCTTCGGTGCTCTGGGGAAAAACGACGACATCGGGCGGCTGGTTGGCGATCCAGGTGACGGTATTGCCGTGCTGCTCGCGCACAGCCTGCGACGTCACCACACGATTTCCGAAAGCCGCCGTCAGCGCGGCTACGGTTTTCTTGATTGCGCCGGCATTTCGCCCCCGCCCGGCGACCTCACTCACGGCCATAGAACTGTCCTCTGCTGCGCGTCAGCCGACGTTAGCAGAGGACAGGTTGCGGGTGAAACGACACCGGCAGGGGCGGAGTTGCGGGGACAACCTTCGGATAGGGGAATCCGCCGCCCACCGGTCTCGTTAGCTCAGGACGATCGTCCGATGAAGGGGACAATCATCGCCACCCGTTGCCGGTAGCGGCGATACTCGTCGCCAAACACGGCAATCAGGTCATGTTCCTCGAGCGCGATTCCGACAAAGATGTAAGCCGTCACGACCGAGGCAAACTGCAGGTGGCCAGCCGTCATCAGGGGTGTCGCCCAGGCGAAGATGATGAAGCCGAGATAGATAGGATGACGGACGACGTTATACAGCATCGGTGTCTTGAACTTCACCGGCGGCATCGACTTGCCGGCGAGATTGTTCGTGACCTGATGCAGCCCGAACAGCTCGAAGTGGTTGATCATGAACGTACTGATGAACACCAGCACCCAGCCGAACAATCCGAGATAAAGAAAGAACGCAGCAATCGTGGGCTCCTTGACCTCCCACACCACGCCGGGAATCGGCCGCCACTGCCAGAACACGAGCGCGAGCGCCAGGCTGGCGAACAGCACGTAAGTACTGCGCTCGACGGATTTCGGGACGATCGTCGTCCACCATTTCTTGAACTGCGGCCGCGCCATGACGCTATGCTGCAGGGCGAAAATCGTCATCAGCACGAGATTGATGACGATGGATTCTACGAGCGGCCCGGCGGGGCCGGAATCGATCGTTTTCGGCACCACCAGTCCGCTAACGAAACCGAGCGAGTACACAATGACAACTGCGAAAACGAGATAGGCCACGATGCCATACAGAAACGCGACGAGCTTTCCCATGAACATCTCCTATTGACTGCGGTGATTCGGTTTTGGCGTTCTCAGTGAATCGGCCAGCGGAGAAACTTTCGTCCGGGCGAGCATCGAGCCGGCGCCCTGCGGCAGCGGAGTGCGCGGCAGCAGGGCGTATCCGACAAGGATCGCAATTGTGTCGATCAGCGGCCGGACCGAGCGTCCCAACCGGCGCAAGATTTGGTTTGTGCTGCGGCGGTGGATATTAGTGACCTGTAATTGCATTGTGTCCTCTGATTGGGTGACAGCTGCGGTCAATGAGACCGCACGTCGGCGGCAGCCTTCTTGTAGAAAGCGTAGTCCGCGCTATACGGTACGCTCAGGAATGTTCCCGGTGCATCGCAGGCCGCGTCGGCGCGACCGCCATTCGTATTCAAACGTTGGATTGTTGTGACTCCGCTGAGAAGTCCGGACCCATGCCGGGCGGCGACATCCAGTCTCAGAAGCGGAATATCGTTTGCGGTCGCGCCCGGCGCCTGCGCCGAAACTTTGGCACTCACGGCGCTACCGTCCGCCATCTCCCAGACCGGTCCCGCAAAATGGCGGCCGACAGTCTTGCCGTCGATCATCAGCGTGGCGATCGGCTCGCGGAACTGCCAGGCCAATTTGCCCTCGGAATTTGTCATGCACTCGTAGACTTGCGCGCCGGTCGCGTGCACAGTCGCGATCAGCGTTTCACCACGAGCGGCAATCGTCTCGGGAACTTCAGCCGCGGCCGACGGGGCTATCACGCGCATGGACAAATACGCGGCCATGATTGCTAGAATTACCGGGCGAAAAACGCGGCTGACGCTCCGGAAGAATTCCGTTCTGGTTTGCGCGCGGAGGATCAGCGCTTCCTTGCGATAACGGTAGATATCGACCCCGAAGCGCCTGATCGTGTGCAATGCCATAACATGCTCCATTCGTTTTCGGCAGCATGGATGCGCCTTTCACGGTCGAAAGACTTTGAGTTCGGCTTGATTTGTTCTTGAGGAAGTCTTGATTTCGCTTTAGAGGCCCAATCGCAAGGTTTTGCGGCCGTTCGTTGGGGCACAACGTGCTGTTTTTATTCAATAATTATGTGTTGGATTGCCAGCGTCGGGAGCTGCGCGCGGGCGACGTTCCGGTCGCTCTCGAGCCGCAGGTTTTCGATCTTCTCGTCTATCTCATCGAAAATCGTGATCGCGTCGTTAGCAAAGATGATCTGATTGCCTCGGTCTGGGCCGGCCGCATTGTCTCCGAATCGACGCTGACCAGCCGCATCAATGCCGTGCGCAAGGCCATCGGCGACACTGGCGAGAAGCAGTCCTGCATTCGCACCTTCGCGAGGAAAGGCTTTCGCTTTGTCGCGCCCGTCGAGCCCGTCGAGCCCGTCGAGCCCACGAACACCGCGGGACAAATGACGGACGTGGAGGCCGATTCCCCCCTCGCGCTTCCACAAAAGCCGTCCATCGCGGTCCTGCCGTTCAGCAACATGAGCGGCGACGCCGCAGATGATTCCTTCGCGGATGGCGTGACCGAGGAAATCATCACCGCGCTGTCGCGCGTGCGCTGGTTTTTTGTCATCGCACGTGGCTCCGCCTTTGCGTACAAGAGCAGGGACACCGACCCCAACGACATCGCTCGCGAGCTTGGCGTGCGATACATCTTGATGGGAAGCGTCCGCCGCGCCGGGGATCGTATTCGAGTGACTGCCAAGCTCATCGACGGCAGCAATGGCAGCAGCGTCTGGGCAAGGAGCTACGATCGCGCGCTGGCCGATATCTTTTCCGTCCAGGATGACATCACGCAGACAATCGTCGGCGGCATCGAGCCGGAGCTTGGCCGTGCCGAGCGCGAAAGAGCGCGAGTGAAGCACCGCGACAGCATCGATGCGTGGAGCACGTATCAACGCGGCATGATTCATCTCTATCGCTATACGCAGGACGATCTCGCCGAAGCACGCAAACAGTTTGCCGCGGCAATTGCGATCGACCCTGAGCTCGGGCCCGCCTATTCGGCCACCGCCGAGGCTTACTACTACGAAGTCGTCTACGGATTCGCCGAATCGGTCGCCCACAATCGCGAACGCGCCATCGAGTTCGCGCAAAAGGCCGTTGCGCTCGACCGCGACGACGCAGGCGCACACTGCACGCTGGGGCGCGCGCTATCTGCGACGAGAATATGCGGCTGCCATTTCCGAACTCGAGCTCGCTTTGGATTTAAATCCGAGTCTCGCGCTCGCACACTACGGGCTCGGCGCAGCTTTCGTGTTTTCCGGAAAGCCGCATGAGGCCTTTCCCCATCTTGAATCAGCAATTCGCCTCAGCCCGCAGGATCCGAATATGGGCTCGTATCTCGCGCGTATGGCCGAGGCCAAATATCTTGTCGGTGAAGATGAAGCCGCGGTGCGTTTTGCGCTGCGGGCTTTGGCGCAACCAAGCTTCCAGTGGTCGCGCTACGCAGTTCTCATCGCGGCGTTGGGACAATTGGGACGCGACGACGAGGCGCGGCGTTATCTCGCCGAGTTGACGCGGATGCGACCGAATTTCTCGGTCGCCTTCGTGCGCGACATGCACCCGTTTAGCCGCGATATGGGCGCAGATCGCTACTATGAGGGATTGCGCAAGGCCGGCGTGCCGGAAGGGGCGGCGTAAGAGTCCGCCAATTCAATGAAAGCGGTTGATGCGAAACGGTTTTGCGCGCGCCGGCCGCACGGCCCAGGCGCGCAACGCGGCGACGCGTCGCAGCAGCCAATTCCACAGCCTGGTTCGTCGCAGTCGAAACATGATGGCTCACGGCATGTGTGAGCCAACACCATGACAAGGTTGTTTTCCGGCGTCGTTGCGGAAGCATTGATAAGCCATTGAGGCGAGATTGATTTCTCATCAATGCACGCGTGAGTTATCGTCGCCACGTCATTTTGTGGGCGGCAGCTTGTTGTTTTCATTTGATGATTTCGCACTCGACTGCGAGTGGCGGCTACTTGCGATCCCGCAAATATTGCCAGACTGCAAAGCAAAGAAGCAGGAACGTGATCGCAGCGACCAGATATTTTTCGAAACCGTCGTCGAAGTTGCCGTAGGGGATTACGACCTGCGCCAAGGCACTATTCATGTGCGTCCGACCGTGAGCAGAACTCGCCGGCGACCGATGACACGCCTACGAATAGATGTACCAGACCTGCGGACCTGTTTGCGGCCTGGCGGGCACTTCCTTGTTGAACGAAATGACCCAGGCGACGATCATCGTGCCGACGACAAATACGTAGGCTCCTCGAGCGATCTTTCCAACCATTGCCGCGCTCCCGTATTTTTTTGTGAGGATAGTCCACTGGGCCCGTCCGGCGTGGCTGTCGTTAATTTTTGGTTAATCGCGCTAAGCCGTTGAAATTGCGGGCAGCCGTCACCTGCTTGGGTGGACGCCTGCGTGTTGCTGTCGTAGTTTTCGCGCCCGTTCCGACCGCTTTTTCAGTGGAGCTTTTGATGGCCGGCCCCGTGATTGCAGTGACCGACAGCGTGTTTCCGTCCCTCGACCCGGCCAAGGCCGCGCTATCCGGGCTCAACCCAACCTACCGCATGGCGAAGAGCGCCGATGCCGACGACATCCTGGCGGTCGCGAAGGATGCCGACGCGATCCTCGTCACCTACGCGAAACTGACCCGCGAGATTCTCACGCAGCTCACTCGCTGCCGGGCGATTGGCCGCTTCGGTCTCGGCGTCGACAACATCGACCTAGTCGCCGCGAAGGAAAAAGGCATCGCCGTCAACTACGTGCCGGATTACTGCATCCGCGAAGTCTCCGACCACGCGATGGCTCTGTTGCTTGCCCTCATCCGCAAGATCCCCCTATCGAACAAGCTCGTCCAGGGCGGCCGTTGGGAAATGCCAGCGGTGGTGCCGATCCGCCGCATTGAGGGCACGGTGCTCGGCCTTGTTGGCTTCGGCCACATCCCGCGCCTGGTCGCGCCCAAGGCGCAGGCCTTCGGCATCAAAGTGATTGCCTTCGATCCTTTCGCAAAGCCGGACGTGTTCAAGGCTGCGCGTGTCGAGAGCGTCGACTTCGACACCCTTCTCAACAGGTCCGATTACGTATCCGTGCATGCGCCGCTCACGCCGCAAACGCGCGGCATGATGAACGCCGCCGTCTTCGCCAAGATGAAGAAAGGCGCCTACATCGTGAACACGGCGCGCGGTCCGCTGATCGACGAGCCCTCTTTGGTCGCAGCGCTCAATTCCGGCCAGGTCGGAGGCGCAGGCCTTGACGTGGTGGCGGCTGAACCGCTGGCTAAGGATTCACCGCTGCTCGGCCGCGACAACGTTATCATCTCCCCGCACACGGCGTTCTACTCGATCGAAGCGCTTGAGGAATTGCAAACCAAGTGCGCCAGCGACGTCGCGCGAGTCCTCAGCGGTGAGAAGGCGGTTTATCCGATCTCGGCTTGAACTATGCTCGACCGCACCGACCTCGATCCGGTTTTCTTCGCGCCCTTCGTCTCGGCGCTGATGCATGTCGAGCCGCAATGGATCGACTATAACGGCCATCTCAACATGGCCTACTACAACGTGCTTTTCGACCGCGCGGTCGATGAGGTGTATGAGCTCATCGGCATCGGGGCCGATTACCTCAAGCGCGCCAATCATTCGACCTTCACGGCCGAAGTGCACGTGCGCTACGTGCGCGAGTTGCACGCGAATGATCCCGTGCGCGTCACGTTCCAGCTGCTCGACTTCGATTCAAAGCGTTTCCACTATTTTGAGCAGCTGTTTCACGCGACCGAGGGCTGGGTCTCCGCGACCTCGGAGAACATGACGTTGCACATCGATATGGCGACCAAGAAGGTCGCCCCGTTCCCCGACTCGGTCATGCGCGCCCTTGCGCGGATGAAGGCAGCCCACGCGCAATTGCCGCGCCCGGAGGCCGCCGGCCGCCGCATCGCGATGCCCGGGAAGGATTGAGCAGCGGGACCAATCTCCGCTCATTCCCGCGCAAGCGGGGCTTTCGCGGGGACGAGCGGTATTAGCTCAGGCCTATTTCCCCGCAATCTTGGCAGCGTCGGCGTTCACGCTCTTGTCGACGATCGACTCGATCGGCACCGTCTGCTTGATCACGCCGGCCTTCACGAACAGGTTTTGCATCCAGTCGAGACGGTCGAGCGGAATCGACAGCGCCGGGTCGATCTGCTTGTTCTTGATGGCCTCGTCGGTGATGAACTCCGCACGCTTGTCGTCCGGCTTGGCATGCGTCATCTCATGCGAAACCTTGATGGTTTCGGCGCGGTTCGCCAGCGCGAACCGGTAAGCATCCATCTCGGCAGCGACGAATTTCACCAGGTCGTCGCGGCGTTCGCTCAGCACCTTGCTGCTGGTGGCGACGCAAAGGCGGAGGAAATTCGGCACCGCCGTGCTGCCCTTTGCTAATACCTTGATGTTCGGCGGCATGACGGCTTCGAACTCATTCGAAACGATGGCGGCGTCGGTGACGCCTGCAACCAGCGACTTGTAGCGGTCGAGGTCGGCGCCCTGCGTGGCCAGCTTCACGTCGGCGAACGGTACGTTTGCTTCGTTGAGCATACCGCGGAACAGCAGGTCAGGCAGCGAGCCGGGCGAGGAAATCGCGACGGTCCTGCCCTTGAGATCGGCCAGCGATTTGATCTCGGCTTTGGCGAGGACGACCTGCGGCACGCCGGGCCAACCGCAGCCGACGATCTTCACGCCGGTACCGCGTGCCCCGGCAACGATCGATTCCGCCGCACCCATGTCGACGCTGTCGATCTCGCCCGAGAGCAGCGCCTTCATCAGCGTGGCGCCGGCCTTGATCTGCAGGAGTTCGACCTTCAGCCCGCGCTTGGCGGCAAAGCCGCCTTTGTCGACCATGGCGATGAAGCCGGCGTCGCTCTTGGCTTCAAGAATGCCGTGTTTCCAGACCTTCTCTTGCGCTTGCGCGGCGGTGAGGCCGACGGCGAGCACAACGGCGGCCAATGCAAATGTCCTGTGCACGGATGAATCCTCCCGATTTAACGGCTTTGTTTAGCCGGAGGCTACGTCCTCCGGTATTGGTGTGCAATACGCGCTAGATTCTGTACTCGCCGCCGCGCTTGCGGCCCTGATCGACGTTCAGGAACAGGTCCTCCAGCTTCGGCCTCTTCTTGATCAGCCCTTGCTCGTACGAATAGCCCACCAGCGTCTCGAGAACTTTGCGGTTCTTCTCCGTGAGCCCGTATTCCCATGGGTCAGGTCCGAGCACTCGCTCCTGCTCTTCCCAGGCGTCGCGGTACCAGGCGAGCGGCACGATGCGCGGATTCGCCATGCGCTTCATCGCGATCGCCTTTGCTTCGTTAAAGGCCCTGAATAGATTGACGGCGAGCCATGGATGGTCGTCCGCGAGCGACTTGCGCAGGCCGACGACGTGCATGATTGGAAAGATGCCGGTGCGCTTGAAATAGCCCATCTCTTCCGCCTTGTGGTCGGGGAAGAGACGCGCCACGCGCGGATCCCTGGCGAGGAAGGGCTTGACGAAATCGGAATGGAGCACCGCGTCGAGCTCGCCCTCGGCCAGCATGGTGTCGACCGATTTGTCGTTCGGCAGGCAGGAATACTTGATGTCCTGCGGCAGGCTGACTTTGACGTCATCCTCGATCTCCGCGACCCAGTCGATGCTGTTGAGCGGCACGCCATATTCGCTCTGCAGGATGCCGCGCATCCACAGCACCGCCGTTGTCATCATCGTCTTGACGCCGATCCGGCGGCCTTTCAGGTCGGCCGGCTTCTTGATGCCCTTCGACGTATTAATGAACATGAAACCATGGCGGAAGCGGCGATGCAGGAACACCGGGATGGCACGGAACGGCAGATCGTTGTCGCGCGCAGCGAGATAGGACGAGGCCGAGACCTCCGCGATATCGAACTCTCCCTTGTTAAGGAAGCGCCAGTGCCGTGTCGCCGAGTCCATGTCGGTGAGGATCGTGAGATCGACGCCGTTGACCTCGACTTTGCCCTTCAGCAAAGGACGGATGATTTCGTAGTCACCGCAGGCGAGTGTGAGGGCGGGTTTTTTCGGCATTTCCCGGATAAAGCAAATCAGCCCTTAGAACTCAATGCCCCGTCGCAATTGCCGCCAGCTTTGCGGCATCCAGCAAGTAGTTGCCGCGCCAGACCACATGAAGATCGGGGCGTAGCAACAGGAGGTCGTAGCCATAGACCTCGCGCGGGCCTGCCTCGGCAACATCGAGGACAGCGAACGGCGCGCGATAGCGCGCAAAAGCCCGTGCCAGCAGCGTACTATCGGCCGGGGCGCCGGCGAGGCGAAGGAGCGTGTAGCCGTCGCCGATACGGTCGTGCAGTGCCGTGCGGTCGGCAAGCCAGACATGGGGCAGTCGCGCGCCCGGCCACGACGTCGGCACATATTTCATGAAGTCGTCCGTCGGACCTTCGCCTGCTTCCGGCCAGATGACCGGGGACTCCCGGTAGCGGTAACCGAGCTCGGCGCCGATCATTTCGTTGCTTTTGCGCTGCTCGACGTCGGCGATCGCCGCCAGATTGGCGCGGGTCTCAGCGCCCTCGGCCGTCTTTTCGCGTATATTCGGCTTGAAAGCCGCGCGCCAGGCTCGCCGGCCACGCGAAGCGTGACGCGAGGCTTCCACATTGCGCGCGCCGATCTGCCGGCGCTCGATTTCGTAAGACGCGAGTAGCTTCGGCCCGCCCCGGCCTCGCAAGATTGCCGCGAGCTTCCACGACAAGTCGATGGCGTCGCCGACGCCGCTGTTCATGCCGAGCCCGCCGGTCGGGATGACCAGATGCACGGCATCGCCGGCGAGAAAGACACGGTCCTGCCCGTAGCTATCCGCGAGCAGCAGATTCTGCCGCCACGGCGCGCAGGATAGCATCTCATATTGCACCGGCATGGCGACGACCTGCTCGAACAATGCCTTCATCGCATCGTCGCTATCCACCGTCGCGTGCAGGGTGAAATGCCTGGTCGAATCCTGCACGATCAGGAACGAATTATGCGCGTCGGCCACGTGATAGTGCCGGCCCTTCCCGATCGGAATGCGCTCGAACAGGTCATCGCAGCGGTAAAGCGCCTGCCGCAATTGCAGCAGGTTGGCGTCGCCGCTCAGCTTGATGCCGAGTTGGCGGCGCACGCTGCTGCTGCCACCGTCGCAGCCGACAAGATACTGCGCGGTGAGGTCCGACACCGCACTACGTGTCTTCACCTTCGCGCGCGTGCCGGCGGCATCCTGCTCGAAGGCGAGAAACTCGCAGCCATAGCGCACGTCGACCGTCGGCAGAGTTTCCGCAACCGACTTGAGCAGCGGCTCCAGCGTGTATTGCGAGATCAATTGGTAGGGCTCAAGCGGCATCGAGCCGTCAGCACAAGCTGCGATCTCGGCCTGCGCCTGCGCCACCGACGGATACGGCAAGTGAAGCAACGGCGGCTCAATCAGCGACGTGACAATAAAAACGTCCATCGGTGCATCGCGCGGATAGCCGGCTTCACGGACTTTCTGCGCGATGCCGAGCCGCCGGTAGATTTCCATCGTGCGGGCATTACACCGCTCCATCTTGGGCAGGAACTGGGGGGCGTCCTTCTGCTCCAGCAGAATGCAGCGCACGCCGCGACGGCCAAGATCGATCGCGAGCGTCAAGCCCACGGGTCCGGCACCGACGATGATGACTTCCGTGTCCAAAACGTCCCTTAGTGAAATGCGCGATCGCGCGCATCCTTTCCTCTTCCGCTCACCCCGCGAAAGCGGGGATCCAGCACCAATAAAAGCCGTCCTCCCTGACGCCTGGATTCCCGCTTACGCGGGAATGAGCGGAGAATGTGTAACGCTCAATCAATCCTGCCGCCTGAGAACCTCCGCCCCGGTACGGTGAGAAAATAGCCGACCGCCTGCCCGCCGTCGGAGCCGACGACGCTGCCGGTCGTGTAACGCGACTCATCGCAGGCAAGGAAGACCGCCGGCCCGGCGATATCCTCGCCTGAACCGACACGGCCCATCGGCACACCCTTGCGGCGGCCCTCGTAGATTTCGGGATCGGCATACATTGCTTCCGTGCCGGGCGTCCGGATGTAGCCGGGCGTGATCGCATTGGCGCGGATGCCGTAGGGCGCCCACTCCATCGCCTGCAGCTTGGTGAGCATGATGAGCCCGGCCTTCACGACGCTGTAGGCGCCGGCCCAGTTGTAGGGAAAGAGCCCGGCGATCGAAGCGATGTTGACGATCGCGCCGGACTTCTGCGCGATCATGTGTTTCGCCGCCGCCTGGCTCACCAGGAATGCGCCCTTGAGACCGATGTTCATCGTCGTGTCCCACGCCGCCTCTGGCAGCGCCTCGAGCTTACCCGGCACGATCTTCATTGCATTGTTGACCACGATGTCGATACGCCCGCGCTCTTTGATAATCGTGTCGACGAGCCGGTTGATGTCGGCGGATTTCGCAACGTCCGCCACCACCGCAAGGCTCTTGCTGCCGAGCGCCGCGGCATCCTTTGCGGTCGCCTCCGCGGTTGCCGGGTCGACGTCATTAATCACGACATGCGCGCCCTCGCGCGCATAGGCGAGAGCAATGTCGCGGCCGATGCCGCGGCCCGCACCGGTAACGAGCGCCACCTTGTCCTTCAGTCGCACGGAGTTCCCCCAATACTGAAAATAACGCGGAAAAATCACGCTAAATCCGTACCCCCGGGCGCACAAGGCCGCTTCCGGCCTCGAAAATGGCGCCCGTGAGTGCCATCTTTGCTATTGAGAATCATTCCGGCAGCTAAAGCCGCCTACTCCGGACAACATGGCCGAGCCGAAGCGCAACGATCCCGCTCCTGTGAGCCCGCAACCCGCCGCGGGCGGTATCGCCGCGCGTGCGCTCGGCGCCCGCGCCGCGCCTTATCTCGCCGATCTCAACCCCGAGCAGCGCCAGGCGGTTGAGACGCTCGACGGGCCGGTGCTGGTGCTCGCGGGGGCCGGAACCGGCAAGACGCGCGTGCTGACCACTCGTATCGCGCACATCTTGAATCTCGGTCGCGCGCATCCGAGCCAGATCCTCGCTGTTACCTTCACCAACAAGGCGGCGCGCGAGATGAAGGAACGGGTCGGCCAGATGGTCGGGCAGATCGTCGAGGGCATGCCCTGGCTCGGCACTTTCCACTCGATCGGCGTGAAGATCCTGCGCCGGCACGCCGAGCTGGTCGGGCTGAAGAACAACTTCACCATCCTCGACGTCGACGACCAGATCCGAGTGATCAAGCAGATCCTCGAAGCCGAAAAGCTCGACGAGAAGCGCTGGCCGGCGCGCGTGCTCGCCATGCTGATCGACGGCTGGAAGAACCGCGGACTCACACCTGAGCAGGTGCCGTCCGGCGAGGCCGCGAGTTTCGCCCACGGCAAGGGCAAGAAACTCTACATGGCCTACCAGGAGCGGCTGAAGACGCTCAACGCCGCCGACTTCGGCGATCTCCTGCTCGAGAACATCCGGCTGTTCCGGCAGAACGCCGATGTTCTCGGGTCATTTCAGGAGCGATTTAAGTTCATTCTGGTCGACGAGTATCAGGACACGAACGTCGCGCAGTATTTGTGGTTGAAGCTGCTGGCGCAGACGACGCAAGTGGGCACCGCACTCTCCTCGTCATCACCGGGCCGCGCTGAAGGCGCGAATCCCGGTGATCCACGTCTTGCCGATTTGCACGAAGACGTGGATGGCCGGAACATAGGCGGGCGAAGCGACGCCGTTCTTCGAACGGCTATGTCTGGCCATGACGAGCCTGTGAATGTTGCGCGGCCCACAATCACCAACGAACGTCTTCCCAAAAACATCTGTTGCGTCGGCGACGACGATCAGTCGATCTACGGCTGGCGCGGGGCGGAAGTTGACAACATCCTGCGCTTCGACCACGACTTCCCGGGCGCGAAGGTCATCCGCCTGGAAAGAAATTATCGTTCCACTGGCCATATCCTGGCGGCGGCGAGCCATCTGATCGCGCACAACGAAGGCCGCCTCGGCAAGACGCTGCGTACGGAAGATGTGCTCGGCGAGAAGGTGCAGGTCACCGGCGCCTGGGACAGCGAACAGGAAGCCCGCGCCATTGGCGAGGAAATCGAGGAGCTGCAGCGCCGGGCACGCGAACGCGGTGAGGATCACCCGCTCGACGAGATCGCCATCCTGGTGCGGGCCTCGTTCCAGATGCGCGAATTCGAAGACCGCTTCATCCAGCTCGGCCTGCCCTACCGCGTGATCGGCGGTCCGCGCTTTTACGAGCGTGCCGAAATCCGCGACGCCCTCGCCTACCTACGCGTGATCGCGCAACCGGCCGACGATCTCGCCTTCGAGCGCATCGTCAACGTGCCCAAGCGCGGCCTCGGTGACGCCACCGTGCAGATGCTGCACGATTACGCACGCAAAAAGCGCATCCCGCTCACGGAAGCCGCCAGCGCGCTCTCCGCCACCGACGAGATGAAACCGAAGCCGCGTCAGGCGCTGCGCGACCTGATGACGAGCTTCGAGAGCTGGCGTCTGCGGAAGGATTCAATGCCGCACACCGAACTTGCGGAAATCGTGCTCGACGAGAGCGGCTACACCGACATGTGGCAGAAGGACCGCTCCGCCGACGCCGCCGGCCGCCTGGAAAACCTGAAAGAGCTGGTGCGCTCGATGGAGGAATTCGAGAACCTGCAGGGTTTCCTCGAGCACATCTCGCTGGTGATGGATCGCGAGGGCAACGAGGCCGAGCAGGCCGTCAATATCATGACGCTGCACTCGGCCAAGGGCCTTGAGTTCGACTGCGTCTTCCTGCCTGGCTGGGAGGAAGGTCTGTTCCCGCATCAGCGCTCGCTCGACGAAAGCGGCCGTGCCGGCCTCGAGGAAGAGCGTCGCTTGGCCCATGTCGGCCTGACGCGCGCGCGCAAGCTTGCGAAGGTCTATTTCGCCACCAACCGTCGCATCCACGGCCTGTGGACGTCGACCGTGCCGTCGCGCTTCCTCGACGAGCTGCCAGAGGCCCATGTCGAGGTAAAGGAAGCCGCGGCCGGCGGCTTCGGCATGTCGGGCTACGGCGCCTCCCGCTTCGACGAGATGAATGCCTTCGGCTCGGGCTACACCACGCCGGGTTGGCAGCGCGCGCATGCACGCAAGGGCCGTGGTGGTTTCTACGACAACGGCCAGCCGCGTTATGTGCCGGATGGCGTGTATGACGATACTGATGCGGAGAACATCCCTCCCCTTAAGGGAAAGGCGGCACGCGGAGCGCGCCGGGAGACCCAACGCAAAGCCCCTCTCACCATCGAAGGCGAGTTGATTGCCAAATCCACCGGTACCGTCTCAACGTTCACGGTCGGGGAACGTGTGTTTCACCAGAAATTCGGCAACGGCAACGTGGTGGCCGTGGACGGCAACAAGCTCACCATTGCCTTCGACAAGGCCGGTGAAAAACGCGTGGTGGATGGCTTTGTGGAGCGGGCTTAAGCACCCGCCTTGCTGAGCGCCTCGCTCATCTGCTTCGTCCATGCCGGGTTCTTTGCCTTGAGTGGCGCAAGGACATCACCGGGCTGCTTCACAACGGTAGCCATCTCCTGCGCGCAGTTGCGCGCTTCGTTCCACTTTCCCAGCGCGGCATGGCAGCAGATCAGAACCTCCAGCGTGGTCCACCATTTCGGCCGCACCTGCAGCGCGCGCATCGATGCTTCGAGCCCGGCCTCGGCCAGCCCGGAGAAAAGACGCGCGAGCGCAAGGATATTGAACCAGACGAAGTTCTGCGGATCGTAGGGACTCAAGCGTAGTCCGTGCTCGAGCGGCTCAATCGCCTCTGTGGCGTGTCCGCTGAATAGCAACGCCATCCCCAAGACCAGATGGCCCAACGCGAAGCTTGGGCTGATCTCGATCGCCTTTCGCGCGGCGTTGATTGCTTGGTCAAATCGTTCTGAATACACGCTGACGATGGCGAGCCCGTAATGTCCATAGGGATTTCGCTCATCAAGCTGAACTGCCTTCAGGGCAGCATCCATTCCCTCCTTTAAATCGTCGAGAGGATTGTCCGACCAACCATAGGGCACGACGCCGGCGCTAACGCGGGCGAGCCAAATGTGCGCCTCCGGCAGATCGGGGTCGAGCCTACACGCCTCGCGAAACAGCTCACGCGCCTTGAGATGATTCTCGCGCGTCACCTGATGGAAATGCCAGGTCCCGCGCCGCACCAGATCCCAGGCCGTCACGTTGCCGGTGTGGCGCGCCGCCGCCTGTGCGCCCTCGCTTTTGAGCAGCTCGGGCTCGATCGCGCCTGCCACGCGCTCGGCGATCTCGTCCTGGACAGCGAAGACCTCGGTCAGCTCCAGATCGTAGCGCTCCGCCCAGATATGCTTGGCCGACGTAGCGTCGATCAGCTGCGCTGAGATGCGAATGCGCTGGCCTGACTTGCGCACGCTGCCTTCGAGCAGATAGCGGACGCCCAGCTCCTGCGCGATCTGCTTGGCGTCCAGCGGCTTGTCCTTGTAGGCAAAGCTCGAATTGCGCGCGATCACGAAGAACCAGCGAAACCGCGTGAGCGCGGTAATGATGTCTTCGGTGATGCCGTCGGCGAGATAGTCCTGATCCTTTTCGCCGCCGAGATTGGCGAAGGGTAGAACAGCGATCGATGGCCTGTGCGCCTGCTCCGCCGGCGGCTGAGTCGCCGCCGCGCTTTTCGCGGGCTGCTCTTGTGGCAACTGCCCGACGAAACGGTAGCCGACGCGCGGTACCGTCACGATCCAGTCGCCGCCGTCAGCCGTGGGGCCGAGCTGTTTCCTGAGCGCCGCGATCTGAACCGAGAGATTACTCTCCTCGACAGACGCGTCGCCCCAACCCCTGCGCATCAGCTCGGTTTTCGTCAGTACCTCTCCGGGCGCGGCAAGAAACGCCTCCAGCAGCCGCAGGCCCTTGCTGCTCACGGCAACCGGCCGCCCCTCCCGGCGAAGCCGCCCGCGCTGCGTATCGAGAATGAAAGGGCCGAAGGCCAGGCCAGTGGACATGGGCTTGGACACTAGTGGGTTTTGCAAAATTTCGGAACTTTTCGGCGCGGGATTCAGGACTTTTCGCCGCCCTCCCAGTGATGGTGTGCGTGTCAGAACGGATAGGAGGATTCAATGACACTGCTTGCCGCTCCGCGAGACGAGAGCAACTCCGCAGCCGCCCGGCAAAAGGCATCCGTGGTCAGGGGCAGCGCGGGCTACCGCGCCGAGCAAGGCAGCGACTATGAGCCCGGCGTAAGCGCGGAAACCGTCGGGTCGAAATCGATATGGCTTGGAATGATCTCACTGCCGCCGGGCAAGCGGACGCGCGCCCATGTGCATGAATTTCACGAGACCGCGCTCTACATGCTCAGCGGCGATGAAATGGAACTGTGGACGGGAGACGAGCTTCAGTATCGCGATGTCGTAAGGCCGGGCGACTACATCTTCATTCCGGTCAACATGCTGCACGTGGCGGTCAACCGAGGTCGCGAACCAGCGGTGTTCATCGGTTCGCGCAACGAAGCCACCGCTCAGGAAAGCATGGTGTTGCGACCCGAAATGGACCGAAAAGTGCCCTAGCAATGAGCGCGCCGGCGTTCGCGATTTGCCGCACATGCCGGCTAACGGCCTATATCGCCGAGCCCCCTGGTGATAGACTTACCGGCGGTCGGCCCGATCCCGGCCCGTAGGAGGCGGCGATGAAAGCGGTTCGCGTCGTGACTTTGTCTCTGGCGGCTGCGCTCGCGGTTGTGGCCATCCAGGCCCCCCATGCGCAAGACAACAAAAACGTTCGCGAAGACGATTACGTTCGCAAGGTGCCGCTCGAGGACTTTAAGGTCCCCATCGTGCCGATCATTCCGCCGGGCTCATCGCTCGACCTGCGTCCTGGGCGGACGCCGGATTCCTCTGACCGTATTTACAATACGACGCCGTTCTCCAGGGACCAGACGACGCCGTCGATCGGCCTCTCGATCAAGTCGCCGTTCGACGACCGGAAATAATCTAGCCGGCGTGGGCTGCGTGCTTTCTGTCCGCCACGGCCTGTGCTGCAGTATCAACCAGCCCCGTCAACACCGCCGGATCATCGACACTGCGCACGATCATCGGCTCGTCGCGGCCGCGAATGGCGACTTCCGAGCGCGGCAGCGCATCGGCCGCAATGCCCGCGGTGGTGAAGACCTCTTCGGAAACAACCGCCCTGCAGTTCATTGATTTGGTCAGGTCCTGCAGGCGCGCCGCAACGTTCACCGGGTCGCCGAGCGCCGTGAACACGGTGTGCTCCTTGAAGCCGATGTCCCCGACAATCACGTCGCCGCCATGGATGCCGATGCCGTACTGGATCGGCTCGCGCAGGTCGGCCTTCATCTGCCGGTTCATGCTCTCGACATTGGCCGCAACCCGGGCGGCGGCGCGCAGCGCCTGACGGCACGCGGTTTCGGCGCTCGCCTCCAGGCCGAACAGTGCCAGCGTCCCATCGCCGACGAACTGGTTCGGCTGCCCGCCTGCGTCGAGCGCCGCTTGCGAGACAGCAGCAAGAAAACGATTGATCAGGAACACGACGTCAAACGGCAGCCTCGCTTCGGCGAGTTTGGTCGAACCGCGCATGTCGACAAACATGCTCACCACGTAGCGTTCCTTGCCGATGTTCATGCGGCGGCCCTTGCGCAGCAAGTCGGCATTCATCGACGACGGCAAGATCGGGATCACGCCGATGTCCGACTGCGGCCGGAGTTGGCAGGCCAGACGGATCGACGGGTTGGCGGCTACACCGACGCGATCAAGCACATGAGCCTCACGACCGGACGGCGGCGGCAGAATGCTGGCGTCGCCGAGGACGCGAATGCGGCAGGTCGAGCAGCGCGCCCGACCACCACACACGCTGGCATGCGGGATGCTGTAACGCAGGCAGGCTTCAAGGACGCTCACGCCCTTCGGGACGCGCACTTGCCGGTCGGGAAATGAAATCGCGATCAGACCGCTCCGGCGCTCGCGCAAGGAGCGCACCCCGCGCGCCACGAAAACGAGCCCGATCGCTGCAGCATAGCCGAGCGGGAAGTAGACAAGGACGATGCTCTTGATCACCCGCGCCTGCGGGACGGTCACGCTCTGCAGGTTCTCCTTGCGCCATTCGGCGTCGTCGGCGAGCTGGGCCACCTCGCGCCCGGCATGGTGGGCGCCGATCATCGCCAGCGTCGGCAGCAGGATGGCAACGGCGAGAAGATACGGTGCCGCCCAGTCGAAGAACGACTTCATCCGCAGCCAGAAATAGAGACCGATGCAGGCGTGCCCCCAGGCAACGGTGAGCGAGATGAACTGGATGGCGATGTTGTACGGCGCGCTGACCCAATAGGCGAACAGCGGCGTGGCATAATTAAACGGCGGCGTATCAAACAACGCGGCCGTCAGCCGTTGGGCGCCAAAATGGTCGGCGAGCCAGAGCGGAATACTCAGGCCAAGCAGAAGCTGGGCAAGCTCGGCGCCGGTATAGCGAAAATGCCGCCGCTGATAGAGCGCCCACAGTCCGAGCGAGAAATGGATGACGGCCGCAATATAGAGCGTATCGTTGACCACCGGCAGCCGCCAGAAGGCAACGTGGTACGTCAGCCACGCTTCCATTGCGTCGTAGGAAATGACGCCGAGCGCGTGGTTGAAGAAGTGCGAAAAAATGTAGGCGAACATGATCAGGCCGGTGATCAGACGCACCTGTCGCACGCCGATCCCGCGCAGCCATGTCCGGACGCCGGCGCTGTCCGCTGCGCGTGTCGTGGGAAGATCAACGTACGCAGGGACCTCTGCGGTCACGATGCATCACCGTCAAATGGCCGGTCGGTTGCGGAACGCTAGCTGCGAGACTTCCGGCGATCAACTGGCGCCAGACCGTCATTCCGAGGCGTAAGCGCTTGCGCGCCGCAATATCCACCGCTTTTCCGGGCGCGCGCCGTTGCGAAGCCAAATCGGCTTCGCTTTGATCGGGACTTCCTCTTCTCCGGAATCGGGAAGCAAGCACGCACGTCGTGAACGACACGACGAAATTCAAGTTGAAATTATTCCGCGCGGAGACGACACAAGTTGGCGCGGAGACAATTTGCGAAACGCGAATCTGATTTTTCGAATCAGCGGTGCAGCGCGTAACCTTAATTGCCACCGTTGAGCCGCATGACGGGCGAAAATCGGGGCGAATTGGTACCGAATTACGCATAGCTACTATACCGATTTACCGTTCGTACAGTCTCGCCTTGCTTCTGACACGTTATCCCGCCCTACCGGTTCCCAATACAAATCATTGAAGGGGACAACATTCAATGAAACACATTGGCATTGCGATTCTCGCGAGCCTTCTCATGTTTGGCACAGCTCATGCGGCGGGCTGGGGCTCAGTTCATAAGTACGTCAAGAAATCCGGCAACTGCGCCGGACAGGAAGTTCTCGCCAGCCACTACTCATCCGGAAAACGCACCGCCAGTGGTGAGCGATTCGATCCGAACGGCAACACCGCGGCGGCGCGTACGTGGCCGATTGGCACGACGCTGACGGTGACCAATCCGAAGAACGGTCGCTCGATCACCGTGCGAATCAACGACACCGGGCCCTGGGGCATCGCGTATAAAATGGGCGCCCGTCTTGATCTCGCGCGCGGCGCCGCGCGGCAGTTGGGCATGACCGCGTCGCAGTACGTTTGCGTCGCGTAAGCGACGGCTAAGCCGAAGCAAATCTGACCTGTATTGAAAACCGGCGGCACCTCAGTGCCGCCGGTTTACTTTCGGACTGCGCGCAGATCGCCGTTCCATCCGCGAACCATCGCAAGACAAAATTCACCTTCCGGATTGCCCTCATTTTGCCAATTCAACAGGCGCGCCGCATCGATTCCTAAAATTACCCAGGTCCCGGAAGCGCACATTAACCAATGAATTCTTTGGTGTCACAAATCAGGCGACGGAACCGCATGGAAAACGGAATGATTAAATTATTTGCATTACCAACGCCATGTAGCTTCAAGCGACGGGTCTCCCGCAGGCGAGATGTGGCTTCAACGTGCGGTGGTTGTCTGAACTTGCATCAGCGCAGAATGCGCGCGATCGGAATGGGGCGGCGCTGAGTTTCCTCAGCCCGATGCGGCTGATTGTGGCCTGCGCGGTCACGCTCGCGCTCATCGTCGTCACCAGCGCAGGCCTTATCGTCTACAATCTGCGCGCGCGCGCCGTGTCCGAAAACGCGCAGGCGCTGTCGAATTCCGCTCTCATTGTCGCGAAGCAGATCGAGCAGGCATTCACCGCCGTGCAGGCGGTTGAGCGGCGCTTTCACGACGATCTGTCCGGGCTGCCGGTGATCGACAGCGAGTCGATCGAGCGTGAATACAGGCGCCACGCCATACACGTGAAACTGCGCGACAAGGCGGGCGGCATGCCCTATGTCGGCTCGCTTGCCATCTTCAACGCCAGAGGCCAGCTGATCAATTTCTCGCGCCAGTGGCCGATCCCCGACGTCAACGTCACGAACGAGGACTACTTCAAGGCGCTTAAGACGGGTCCGGGCATGAGGTCGTTTCTCGGCGAACCGGTCCGCGACTATGCGACCGGCAGCTGGGTCATCCACCTCGCCCACAAGATTTCCGGACCGAACGACGAATTTCTGGGTGTCATCTCCGCCGCAATCGAGCTCCACTATCTGCAGAATTACTTCCGCGACATCAGCCCCAATCCGAACAGCAGTTTCGGACTGTTCCGCAGCGACGGCATGCTGCTGGCGCGCTATCCCGAAATCGATGCGGATATCGGGCGCAAGTTTCCGACCGCGCTTGCGCTCAAACTGGTCGCCAATTCCGACCACGGCGTCGGATCGATCGATGGCGTGATCGACGGAATTCCGCGCCTGATCGCGGGTCACCGTGTCGACGGCTACCCGGCGGTCGTCAGTGCCACGCGCGCCACCTCTTCCATCCTCGCGCACTGGCGAAAAACAACAGCCTATGTTGCCGGCGCCGCAGCGCTCATCCTTGCGACCATTGCCGCGTTCGCGCTGCTGTTCATGCGTCTTTTCCGCAACTACCAGGCGCTCGAACAGGCCCGCGAGGAGCGCAACCGAGCCGAAGTACTGCGGGGCCAAAGCCTGCGTTTCGACGTGGCACTCAACAACATGTCACAGGGCCTGGTGATGTTCGACGCCATGTCGCGGCTCGTCGTCGTCAACAAGCGCTTCATCGAGATCTATGGGCTGTCACCCGACGTGGTCAAACCGGGATTGTCGCTGCTCGACCTTCTGAAACACCGCAAGGAGTGCGGCTCGTTCGGCGGCGATCCCGAGGAATATCACGGCAAGATTCTGGCCCAGATCGCCAAGCGCACGCTGACGAAGCAGAACGTGCCGACCCCGGCCGGACGCATCATCCAGATCGTCAACCAGCCGATGCCCGACGGCGGCTGGGTGGCGACGCATGACGACATCACCGACAAGATTGAGGTCGAGAGCGCGATCAAGAAGCAGAAGGGGCAGCTGGACGCAGCGCTCGCCCATGTCTCCCAGGGCGTCTGCATGTTCGATGCCTCAAAGCGCCTCATCATCTGCAACAAGCAATATGCCGACATCTACGAGCTCACAGAGGAGCTCACGAAGCCTGGCACGCCGTTCCAGGCGATCCTCGAGCATACGGTCGCCAAGGGGAATGGACCGAAAGATGCCGCTGCCTATCTCAAGACGCGCCTCAACGACGTCGCGGGCCGGGTGCCTTATCAGACGACCAACAAACTGCGGGACGGCCGTTATGTCGCCGTCGTCCACCGGCCGATGGCCAATGGCGGCTGGGTGGCGACGCATGAGGACATCACCGAGGCCAAACACCGCGAGGAGTCCTTCCGCCTGCTGTTCGAAGGCAATCCGGTGCCGATGTGGGTGATCGACCGGGAGACGCTGCGCTTCCTCGCCGTCAACGAGGCCGCCGTCGCCCATTACGGCTATACCCGCGAGCAGTTCATGGCGATGAACGTGGCCGACCTGCGGCCGACTGACGATCGCGCGCGCTTCAAGGCCTTTATCCGCGGCTTGTCCGCCGACCAGTTCGTCGAAAACGTCGGCCAGCACATCAAAGCCGACGGTACCAAGATCGACATCGCAGTTTATTCGCGCGCGCTCACGTACAACGGGCGCAGCGCCCGCCTGACCGTCGTCCACGACGTAACCAAAACAAAGCTCACCGAAGCCGAATTGCGCCGCACCAAGATCTTCCTCGACGCCGTGATCGAGCACGTTCCGGTGCCGATCGTCGTGCGTCACGTCGACGGCACGGGCGAGAAGGCACAGGGCGGTCGCTTCCTGCTGTTCAACCGCGCCTATGAGGAATTGACCGGCGATTTGCGCAGCCACATGATCGGTAAGACCGCGCACGAGTTGTTCCCGCCGGAGCGGGCGGACATTATCGTGAAGTCCGATCTCGAGACATTGCAAGGCGACGGCATCGTCTCCACGCCCGAGCATTACATCAATACGGCAGACAAGGGCCTCAGGCTGATCAAGGCCAGCAAGATCGCCATCCGCGACGACAGCGGCGACGCACAATACCTCCTCACGGTGCTCGACGACATCACCGAACGCCGGCGCAGCGAGCAGCACATCTCGTACCTCGCCCACAACGATTCGCTGACCGGACTGCCGAACAGGACCTCGTTCCTCAAGCACCTGTTCCACACGCTCGACGACGCTGCGAAAAGCGGCAATCGCTTCGCCATCATGTGTCTCGATCTCGACCGCTTCAAGGAAGCGAACGACACCTATGGCCACCTGGTCGGCGACGGATTGCTGCGGGAGGCCGCCCGGCGTCTACAGGCCGCCGCCGAAGGTGCATTCCTCGCCCGCATCGGTGGCGACGAGTTCATCGTCGTTCTGTCATGCGACGAACCCGAGGTGACCGCCGGACTGATCGGCGAGCGCATGATCGAGGCGTTCAAGGACAACTTCGAGGTCGACGGTCACCAGATCCAGGTTGGCTTGAGCGTAGGCGTGGCCGTCTACCCTGCCGACGGCACGGATGCGACGGCCTTGATTGCCAACGCCGACGCCGCGCTCTATCAGGCAAAGTCGGAAGTGCGCGGCTCGGTGCGCTTCTTCGAGGAAAAACTCGGCTCACGTCTGCGCGAACGGCGCGAGCTGCAGACCGACCTGCGCAGCGCGCCAGACCGTGGCGACCTGCTCCTGCACTATCAGCCGCAGAAGACCATCGCCTTCGGCAAGGTTGTCGGCTTCGAGGCGCTCGCACGCTGGCACTGCCCGAAACGCGGCTGGGTATCGCCCGAGACCTTCATCCCGATCGCCGAACAGAGCACGCAGATCATTGCGCTCGGCGAATGGATCCTGCGCGAGGCCTGTAAGGAAGCTGCGTCGTGGCCCAATCCTCTGCGGGTGGCGGTGAACATCTCGCCGGTCCAGTTCCACCATGGCGACCTGGCGAAACTCGTCCACTCGATCCTGCTCGAGACCGGACTAAAGCCAGACCGGCTGGAGCTCGAGATCACCGAAGGCGTGTTGATCGACGACTTCTCCCGTGCGGTATCGATCCTGCGCAAACTCAAGGTGCTCGGCGTGCACATCGCGCTCGACGATTTCGGGTCGGGATACTCCTCGCTGTCGTACCTGCACGCCTTCCCATTCGAGAAGATCAAGATCGACCGCGTCTTCGTCGGCGACCTTGAGAACAACCATCATTCGATGGCCATCGTTCGCGCCATTGTTACCCTGGGCCACAGCCTCAACATCCCGGTGCTTGCCGAAGGCGTGGAGAACCAAAGCCAGCTGTCGTTCTTGGCGCAGGAAGGCTGCGACGAGGTGCAGGGCTATTTCACCGGCAAGCCGCAGCCGATCGACACCTATGCCGATCTCGTCGGCAACGTGGTCGCGAAGCCGCGCCACAAGGCCTTGGCGGGTTAGCGCCGCCAATCGCGTCCGTCGCCGCTACCGCGGTGAAAACGCCAGCGTGCAGGTGACACCCATCGGATCTGCCAACGAAACAAGGTTTCCTCCGCCCACGGTGTGGTATCCGCAAAAAAAGAAGCGGCCTCTTGGAGGCCGCTAAGAAGTTTGGAGGATCGTGAAACGGGGGGCCTGCCCCTTGGGTGGGGGGCAGGCCTTACGACGGTCAGATTGCGTTCAATATCCTGGCCGTCAGGCCGCCTATGGTGTGGGGACTTACCACCAGGCTAGCCAAGTTCGTGGAGGGGCCTTCGATGGTGCGCGCAACGCCGGTCACCACCGTCACGCAGGCGAGGAGTAAAGTGGCTGCGGCGAGGATGATCGTCTTACGCATGGTCGTTGGCCCTGAATGGTGCGGGAGCAACCGCGCTCCCTATGACCACGACACTAGGCCGGCAGATCCCCAGGCGATGTGACCAGGGTCACAGATAAGCGCTTTTTCCCTCAGGCGCGAAAACACCTGAAAAAGCTAGAGTTTTATTTCTCTTTCGAGCTTGGCTTTGTTCTCGAGGCAGTAATAGCCGGACAGGCGGGTCACCATCTTTGACCGCATCCATTCATTGAGAATCCGGCTGACATTCTCGCGTGCGATTCCCGCCATCGCCGCGACGTCGCTCTGGCTCAGCTTCTGCCGGATGACAACACGGCCGCCACCGACATCATTTCCGAAAGCCTTGGCCAGATCCAAAAGGGCACGCGCCACGCGGCCCTTGACTGGCAGGAACGATCCCGCCGCTACAACCTGGTCGGTATCGCGCAGGCGAGTCGCCACCAGGTTGAGGAGATGCTTGTAAACTTCGGGGTTCTTTAGCGCCACGGCCTCGAAGGAGGCACGACTGATGAACCTGAGCTTGCAGTCGCGCACGGCCGTGACGGATGCCGAGCGCGGACGGCCATCGACCATGGCCATGTCGCCGACGATCGAGCCGGGCCCGAGAATTGCGAGGATGCGTTCCGCACCCTTTGGCGAGACCATGCTGACTTTGACCAGGCCGTCATCCAGCCGGTAGCAGCCGTCGCCGGGGTCGCCCGCAAAAAACAGGATTTCATCGGCCGCCAGCTTGACCGGTTTTGCATTGGCCAACAGCAGGTCCGCCAGCCGCTCGGGCAGGTCCGACAGCAGATCGGTGGAATGCGGTGCAGTAACCATCGAAAACCCGACCCAGAGCGCATAAGGCGCCAGGTTTTCTAGCAGAATTCCGGGCGAAATGCCTCAATAGCCGGTGAGGGCGACTCGCGCGATCATGTGACGGTTAAGGCCGCGCCGGGCGAGTTCCGGGCTCGAAAGTTGCGCTAATGCGTGGTAGCGCGCGGCAATTTCCCGGCCCTCGCGAATGCCTTCAGCGAAATGGGTGCACCAGGCGGCGATCCGGGACAATAAGGCGCTTGGGCAGGCTATACCGGCCGTGGCTGTCTGGTAGGTGATGTCGGTCATCGGTCCCTCCTGGTCTGTTCCCCACGGAGCGAGATGCTCGCAACGTTAACCAGATTAGGGGCGACCGCTTTCGCGCGCTGTGTTGGCCATCACAAATTCACGAATTTTGATAAGTCCGCGCAGCTCCCCGCCGCTAATGACGCGAGCCCTTCCGCTTGCGGTCCTTCTTCTTGCTTGAGGCGGCAAGCTGGATAGCCCCCTTCCCGCCTTTGTCACGCGTCTTCTTCGTGTGCCTGGTCTCGCTCTTACGCTCTGCGATGATCGCCGGTGTCATTGCTCCCGTGCCCGTCCCGCGCGCCGACGGGCCGGACGTCTTCGCGGCAATAACCGTGACCCTTTCCTGACACGGCGCTTCGCGTGGCAGCGCCGCCGCGAGCTTGGCCTTCACACGGCCCTTCCAGGTCTCCGCCGGGCGCCCGGTGATCGTTTTCACATAATGCTGCGTTTCTTCCGGAAGCTTGCCCTTCTTGGCGAGCCAGTCCTGGATGCGCCGCGGCCCGGCATTGTAGGCGGCGGCAGCAAGGCCGAGATTTCCAAACCGGCGCACAAGATCGCCGAGCAAACGTGCGGACGCCGCGATCGCCTGGATTGGGTCGAACGGATTGTTGAGCCCAACGGTCGCCGCCGTCTCCGGCATGAACTGCGCAATGCCCTGCGCGCCGGCCCGGCTCACCACATCCGGCTTGAAGCCGCTTTCCTGAAAAAGAAGCCGAATGAAGAACGGCAGCGGCAGGTCGTTCGAATGCGCCGATTCCGCTACGGTGGTGCAAATCTCATGGTGCGAGCGGGCCACCACGCGATCTTTAATGGGCGGCGGGCGCTTGATCGGCAGCGACACGTCGGCCGCGGCCGGCGGAGTCTCCGCTGCGTCCGTTTTCGGCGGGGCGCTCTCGGCCCGATCCGGAGATTCAGTGACTGGCACTTCGGCAGCAGCCGCCGGCGCTGTGCTGTCTTCGGTCTTGGTTGCGGACACGGGCCCGGACGGAATTCCGTCGGCGCCGGCCGCACCCGACAGAGTCATCAAGCAGATACAGGCCGGCAGGAACAGATGCCGCATAATGTCTCCAAATTGGCGCGAGCATGCCCGAGCAGCGCATCGCAATGCGCCGTTGTCGATTTCGAAAAGGAGAAGCCCCTCGCGTGGGCCGCGTCATGCGGTCGAAACGGGACTGTTTTTTGGTGAGCGTGTGGAAAGAATAAGAACGAGTCCGCCGCGGGACTGCCGCAGTTCCATCAAGGCCTGATTCCCAGCACGTCTGAAGGACGAGGGGTACCAGTCCCGACGGGACGATACAGCCCTTGGTTATGGCTTGGCTGCTGAGGGCTGGCGTAGCGCGCGGCAAGACCTTAACATCACGCGGCTGGTGATTTTCAAGACTGAGGAGCAGCATGAGACAACGCCCACTCTTTATGGCCGCGCTGGTTCTGACGATTGGCTGGGGTGCTTTCGGTTCCAAAGGCAACGATATCGGCGGCATCATTCCCTGGTCGCCGGAAGCGGAGGAGAATGCTTTCGACGTCGCGCAGGCCAATTGCAGCCAGTTCAACAAGTACGCGGTGATCACCAGCGTCCACCGGGTCTATGGCGACTACATCGCCTATGCCTGCTGGTGGCACCCGCCCCGCGGCAAGAGATACCACTCATAAACCCCTCCTCGCTCGGACAGCTCCGCGCGCCGGTGCTAGTCTCGTTTTATGAGGCGGGGGCTGGTCATTGTTGCCTTGGCGTCGATTGTTCTCGCGGATTCATCATCCGCGCTCGATCTCAATTCATACCGCGCCCAGCACGGACGCCCGCCGTTGTCGCCGAGCGGCGCGCTGTCGGGCGCAGCCTATAGCCACGCGCAGAGCCTTGCCGGACGCCAGCGGCTTGATCACACCGGATTTCGTCAGCGCGTTTCGGTCGAGAGGGGCACGGCCGCGGAAAATGTCGGCTTCGGCTGCGAGACGGAAGATTGCGTCATCCGCATGTGGTCGCGATCCGGCCGTCATCGCGCGAACATGCTGCGGCGGGACGTAACAAGCTACGGCATTGCCTCTGCCGTCGGCGGCAACGGACGTCGCTATTGGGTGCTTGAGCTGGGAAACTGAAGAACGCGCCCTACTTCTTTTCGAGCATCAGCTGACCCTTCTGGCCGATCACGCGCTGCGCAGCGTGGGCAAAGCGCGCGAGCAGCCACGGCAGCGTGACCTCGACCCGCACACCGGTCTCATAGACATCAAGGAAACCGGTGGCCTTCTGGCCAAGAGCCGAGGCGCGGAACGACAGGCGGTCGCCGGTCCATACGTCCTGGTCGATCGAGAGCAACCAGGCGAATTCGCCTTTGGCACGGCCGAGCCCATCCTTGATCCGGCGCAGTGCTTCGTCCTTTCCGAGGCGATGCGGAATGACCACCACAAGCGGCTCTGACATTGCAGACAATCTCCCAAGCGTTCCCGCACATGTAGGAACAGCATCGATGCAGGAAAAGGCCCGAGAGCAAAGGATGGCCGTCTGAACTTGTGCTACCCTTGCCCGTATCATGATGAAACGAGAGACCTTCGCGGTCGACACCATTTACGTGCCCGTCAAGCGGCGGACTACGCTTGATCCCAAACGCGTCGAGGAGATAGCGCACAGTATGCTCGCCGACGGCCAGAAGACGCCAATTCTGGTGCGGCCGGACGGCGCACGCTTTGTGCTTATCGAAGGCCTGCATCGGCTGGAGGCCGCCAAGGCATTGGGGGAGCAGACCATCGTTGGCTTCCGCGTCGACGCCCGGAAGCACTGATTTACTGTGCAGCTGCCAGCCGCCCCAGCCAAAGGCGATAGCGATCGAATCCTGAGGTGACTCCATGCTCTCCGACACCATCAAGACCCTGATCCGAAACGCCTGGGATGACGGCCATCCGTGCCTGGTCGCAACCAACGGGCCGCAGGGACCGAACATCACGCCGAAAGGCAGCATGATCGTCTTCGACGACGAGCATCTGGCCTGGTGGGAGCGCAGCAAGCGCGCCGTGCTGGAGAACCTCGGCCACGACAAGCGTATCTGCGTCATGTACGCCAACTTCAAAGCCCAGCGCGACGGCATTCTGGACTCAGGCTTCCTGCGCTTCTTTGGCTCGGTCGAACTGCACGAGAGCGGGCCGGTGCGGGAGGCGATTTTCGCGAAGCTGTTGCCGCGCGAGCAAACTCACGCCGGCGCCGAAGCCGGCATCGGTGTGCTGATCCGCATCGAAAAGGCGATCGACATCCGCGGCAAGCCGATCATGTGACCGGTGCCGCGGAGCGTTCTTTTACTTCAGGGATGCTTCTCGTTTTTCGCGGCGCGCATGCCCTGGCCCTGGGCATCCCGCTCGCACATATACGCGCCCGCTTTGGTCTGGCCATAGGTCTTGTTGCCGCTGAAGTGATAGATCTTTGAATCGAGATTGGCCCAGACGACCGTTCCGCCGACGCAGCGGAACTTGGCCTGCCCTTCCGTCGCGTACTGGTTTGCACCGGTCGGCGCCGTCGCTGCAGGAGGTGCAGCTCCGGTTGTCGTCCTTGGCGCCTGTTGCGTCTGTTGTGGTGCAGCTGGCGGCGGCGCTGTCGTGGTCCTCTGTTGCGGCTGAGCCGTTGGGAATAGCGTCGGTTGCGCCGTCGTCTTGCCGGTACGGCAATCCGCAACATAGGCCTTTTGAGTTATGCCCTTCGCCTCATTGGCGGCCTTGTTGGCGCGCCACTCCTCGACGCAGGCCTTGACGGTCTTCTGGCCGGTCGCCGCAGGAGCAGCCACCGTCGTTGGTTTCTGCGCCGCGGCTGGCGCCGCAGGAGCAGTCTGTGCCGCGCCTCCCGCGCGGCACTGCGTCACGTAGGCCTTGAGCGTAACGCCCTTGGCCTGGTTTGCGTCCTTGTTCGCCTGCCATTCTTGCGTGCAAGCCTTGACCGTTTTTTGCTGAGCAAAAGCCGGGACAGATAGAAGCAATGCGCCAACAATGGCGCCGCCGACGACGATGGTACGCATCTTCAACTCCTGATGTTGAAGGGGTTAGGCTTCCTTCTCGCACTTGGTCATGAAGCTCTTCTTGGCGGCGCCGGCGAGCGGCTTGCCGTTGCTGCCCATGGCCTTGCCTTCGCATGCGTCGTGTTTGCACTTCTTGACGAAACTGGATTTCGCGGCGCCGGCGAGCGGCTTGCCGTCTTTACCCATGGCCTTGGTCTCGCAGGACTGCGCGAACGCGGAGCCGGCGGCAAATGCAGTAATCAGCGCTGCAAGAAGAATGCGCTTCATTATTTCCCTCCCATTATTTGGTGACGTTGAATTCATGGACTGGCGCGCCAACCCATGGCGAATTCTTGTCCTGGTGCGACAAATCGTCAATTTAATTCGCTCGACGAACATTTGTTCGCTCGCCCGATGAACATTTATTCGTGCCCGATGAACATTTGTTCAGGGCGACGACAATGCATGTCCCGTTTTGCTAAAAAATCCGCCAGGAATTTGCAGAAAGATTCGTCGCATGCGGGCGGTGCCCGGGCACCGTCCGTATCAATGTCGTGATTTCTTCAGGCTGCGGATCAGCTGCTCGGTTCGCGTCGCGCTGGTCCGCACCACCGGCGGCGGGAAGTACTTGCCGTCGCTGACGTCCTTTGTGGGGCCATAGAAGCGGAGGGTCATATTGTATTTCTTGCCCTGCGGTGTCGGCAGCCAGTTCGATTCCGGAATTCCGGCCGGCAAAGTCGGCGCAAAAGCGAGCGTGAGCGAGCCGTCATCGTCGAATTGCAGCGGCGACTGCTTGTTGAGCAGGTACCGATTGAGGGCATTCGGGATGACCTTGTAGTCCACGCCATCGACCACGATTACCGACCAGAAATAACGCGTCTTCGTTCGCGGCAACGCGTCTTTCGGGAAGGTCTGCGTATAGCTCTGGCCGCCGTCGAGCCCCTGCGCCGTGAAATAGACGACTTCCTTGCTGTTGTTGGCCCATATCCCGGCGTAGTTGGTGATGGTGCGCATCACATAATCGGTCCGGTAGTTACCGACGACGCGCGGATGCATCCATCCATTCTCCGCCTTGCCCATTTTCAGAATCTCGCCATGGAAGGCGGGGATCGCCTGCTTGCGGATGACCTCGTCGATGCGCGCACGCTGCGTCCGGTCCGCTGCGGCTTTTGAAATTGCGATCGCCTTCTCGCGCACGTCGATCATGCCGGGATTGAGATCGGCTTCGCTCGCGAAGATCTCTGCGGTCTTGTCGAACGCCTCGACACCCGGGAGCTGGCTGTTGGTGAAATTCGGCTTCACGACCGCTTCCTCGATAACCGGTTTTCCGGTCGCCTTCATCGTCACCTTCTTCTGAAGAGCGATGGCATTCTCCGGATGGGCGCCAAGCTCGATCCGCATCAACAAGCGAGACTTCCGGCTCGGCAGTGTCACGCGCAGGGTGCCTTTCGGCAGCACGGGCGTCGCGCCCTTGATGCAGAACAAATACTTGCCAAACGGATGCTTCTGAAAATTCCGCTCGTTGATGTTGGCGGTGGTCTCTCCCCAGCCATTGAGGATCTGCACCGTGTAATAGCGGCCCTTGATCTCCGGAATATCGATCAGCGTGCAGCTCTTCTCGTCGAGCGCGATCCAGGCCTCGCTGTAGACGACATCGAGATTCGGGTTCGCCCAGTCGACGCCGCCGGGAGCGCGGTGGACGATCTCGTTCCACTTGAAGCCTTCCTTGAAATCGAGGTTTTCCTGGCGGAGCACCAGCAGGCGGCCGAGCATGTATTCGTAAGCCTCGACGATGTCGCGATCGGCGAGACGCGCGGCGGGCTGCGCACATACCGGCGTCGCGATATCGATCACCGCGAGCGTTGACAGCGCTGCGAAAAGCAGCTTCCTCATGGCGCCGTGCCTCCCCGGCAGATGAGCATACTCAATTTACGGCCTTTGCCTCGGGAAATTTCCACTTGCCGCTCAGAATCTCGTCGCGCGGGCGATAGAGCCGCACCATGTAATTCCATCCCGCCAAGGTCGGCAGGCAGTTCGCGATCTTGCCGTCACAGCTACCGAACTGGATGGCGGTTGATCCATCCGCACTTTTCTTGGCGGTGATACTGTTGAGCGAGTAGGCATCGTACTCGTTCTTCTTCAGACGGCCTTCGGCGTCGTAAACGGTGACCGACCAGAACGCATTGACCGGCACCTTTGCAGGCACGCTCATTCTGTAGATCGTTGAACCGTTGTTTTTTGCCGGTGTGACATTGAGGTAAATGGCATCTTTGTCCGGGTTGCCGCCCCAGGCCGCCGCCGTGCCGATCAGATGCCGCACCTGATCAACCTGGAACCGCGCGCCGAATGCTCGTTTCAGGTCAGGTAAAGTTGAATTCAGCG
>Ga0247793_1000009_pt1 | contig 36494 bp, 38 predicted proteins | sample UWRJS223509R6_FD_180939 | JGI IMG/M metagenome (GOLD analysis project Ga0247793, IMG submission 180939) | Soil microbial communities from Arlington Agricultural Research Station in Wisconsin, United States - UWRJ-S223-509R-6 | ecosystem: Environmental > Terrestrial > Soil > Agricultural land...
CCCGATCAAGTGCAGTTCAAGGCCGCCGTGTTTTTCCAGCAGTCGCGGCCATTTCGCTTTAGCTTCCTGCACACGGTTTTCTCCGAAAACACGCTGCCCTTCTGCAATCGTCGACTCGATAGCGTCCGCAGTGAACGTTTTGGAAACCGCAATCAACGTTACTTCTGAAGGATCACGGTTGGCGTCGCGACAGGCGCGCGTAATTTCCGTTCTGACGTGCGTCAGGCCAGTCAGGGCGACACCGGTCATGCGCTGCCTATATCGCACCAACGCGCGAACCGCCATCTTAAATGAAGGGACGCGGCACGTGCTGACTGACACTGCTACCGGCAATGTTCTCGAGCGCCGCGCGATCGAGAACCTCGAATACGCGATCTTTCCAGCGAACCGCCTTCGCCAAAAACAGCCGCTTGAGCGTCTTATTCGTGTGAACGAGCGACATTCCAAGCGTGTCGGCTACGTGCTGTTGGGTGAATGGAAACTGGATGCTCGCATCCTTGACCAGGCCTGCCTCCTCGGCACGCAGGAAGAGATGTAAAAGCAGAAACGCGGTTCGCTCAAGCGCGGTACGCCTACCGAGACTGACCAGATGCTCGTCAATGAGCTGCTCTTCGCGCGCCGCGAGCCAGGTAATATCGAATGCCAAAGACGGCAGGCGGCTGTAAAGCCCCCAAAGCTTTGCTCGCGGAAAAACGCAAAGGACGACCGGCGTGAGCGCTTCCACTGAATGCTGCATTTCGTTCATGAGAGTGCCTTGCAGGCCGACCATGTCGGCAGGCAGCGCGTAGTTCAAGATCTGACGGCGACCGTCATCGAGAACCTTGTAACGAAAGGCCCATCCTTTGAGGACGGTGTACAGATGTTCGCTGCGAGTACCTTCGCGGAGAAAACTTATGCCGGGCTCGACGCGTAATTCATCAACCTTGAACGTTTTGACGAACTCGAGCTCTTCCCTCGAGAATTCGCGCAAGCCAGGGCGTTTGCGCAACGGGCATAATTCGCAAGGCGTGAATTGAGCGGTAGGCCTTCCGTTTCCAAGAATCATGAAAACCCACAAGCAAGCCTAGGATACGCGCCCGCGCGCAACGCGAATGAAACGGCGTTTCAACTGTCCAACCCTGAATTTTAGGATCTATGTCTTTTTTAAATGCTGCCCTATTAAATTCGTAGGACAAGGGAAAGTTCCATTGGGAGGACAACCCTTGCCTAAGTCGGATAGCTTGGTAAGCGGCAAGCGTTGCTTCGTGCTGGACGACGAATTCCTGATCGCTCTCGACATTCAGCAAATCCTGGAACGTGCCGGCGCGTCGCACGTGACAAGTGTTGCCTCTGCAGCCGAAGCTATTGAGGTGCTCGGCCGAGAGCCGAAATTTGACCTTGCAGTGCTCGATGTGAAGTTAGGTGATGTGGAGCGGAACAGCCTCGATGTTGCAGCTTTGCTTCATGCACAAGGCGTCCCATTTGTATTTCTGACAGGTGTGCGTGCCAACGACGTGCACGCGAAAACTTTTCCAAACGCGCCGGTCATCGAAAAGCCTTACGATGCGATAGCGCTACTGCATGCCGTGCAGCATGCACTTGCTCAGGACTAGGCTCGGGTCGTGTAGTGGCTACACGACGCAGCCCGCCGGGGGCCACGACCGGTTCTTCATAGTTTTTGTATTGGATAAAGCGGCAACAGTTGACCCATTGGCCTCTTTCGTGTCTGTTCCGCGCGCCATAAAAAGACGCGCAAATGACCGCCGATTCGAGCAAAAACGAGCGCTACAACGCCCGAGAGGCCGAAGCCCGCTGGCAAAAAGTCTGGGCCGAGCGCGGCATCTTCTCCACAAAGAACGACGACCCTAGGCCGAAATACTACGTGCTGGAGATGTTCCCCTACCCCTCGGGGCGCATCCATATGGGGCATGTCCGCAACTACACGATGGGCGACGTCGTCGCGCGCTTTAAGCGCACTATGGGCAACGCGGTGCTGCATCCGATGGGCTGGGACGCCTTCGGTATGCCCGCCGAGAACGCTGCCATCGACCGTAAGGTGCATCCCAAGTCGTGGACCTACGACAATATCGCGGCGATGAAGAAGCAGCTTCAGTCGATGGGCCTGTCTCTGGATTGGGCACGTGAGATCGCGACCTGCGACCCGGCCTATTACAAACATCAGCAGAAGATGTTCCTCGACTTCCTGAAGGCGGGCTTGGTCGAGCGCAAGCAATCAAAGGTGAACTGGGATCCAGTCGATCAGACCGTATTGGCCAACGAGCAGGTCATCGACGGCCGCGGCTGGCGCTCGGGTGCCTTGGTCGAGCAGCGTGAGCTCACTCAATGGTTCTTCAAGATCAGTCACTACTCGGAAGATCTCCTCAAGGCGCTCGATACCCTTGAGCGCTGGCCCGAAAAAGTGCGCCTTATGCAGAAGAACTGGATCGGGCGCTCGGAAGGTCTATTGCTGCGTTTCATGCTTGATCCGGCGACGACACCTAACAAGGAAAATGAACTGGAGATATTCACGACGCGACCCGACACGCTGTTCGGTGCGAAGTTCATGGCGCTTTCGCCAGATCACCCACTCAGCCAAGCGGCGGCGAAGAAGAACCCAAAACTCGCAGAATTTATCGAGCAGTGCCATCGCATGGGCACAGCGCAGGCCGAAATAGAAACCGCTGAGAAGCTCGGTTTCGATACCGGCATGAGGGCGATCCATCCATTTGATAGGAACTGGACGCTGCCGGTCTATGTCGCGAATTTCATTTTGATGGACTACGGAACGGGCGCGATCTTCGGTTGCCCCGCGCACGATCAGCGTGACCTCGATTTCGTCAACAAATATGGACTCGGTAATACGCCGGTGGTTTGCCCGCCCGGCCAAGACCCGAAAACGTTCGTCATCACCGACGTTGCCTATGATGGCGACGGCACAATGATTAATTCGCGCTTCCTCGACGGAATGACGATCGAACGAGCGAAAGAAGAGGTCGCCAACCGGCTTGAAAAGGAAACGCGCGGCAATCGTCCGGTCGCTCAACGTCAGGTGAATTACCGGCTGCGTGATTGGGGAATTTCGCGTCAGCGCTATTGGGGCTGTCCAATTCCCATCATCCATTGCGAAAAATGTGGTGTGGTTCCGGTCCCGGAAAACGACCTTCCGGTCACGTTGCCGGAGGACGTCACCTTCGACAAACCTGGTAACCCGCTCGATCATCACCCGACTTGGAAAGGCGTGAAGTGTCCGAAGTGCGCCGGGCCGGCGCGACGCGAAACCGACACCATGGACACGTTTGTCGATTCATCCTGGTACTTCGCACGCTTTACCGATCCATGGATCCAGACCGCACCTACTGATCGCAAGACGGTCGATGAATGGCTGCCGGTTGATCAGTACATCGGCGGGATTGAGCACGCCATTTTGCACTTGCTTTATTCGCGTTTCTTCACACGCGCGATGCGCAAATGCGGTCTCGTCGGGATGGACGAGCCTTTCTCCGGATTGTTCACGCAAGGCATGGTCGTCCACGAGACTTATCGCGCCAAGAACGGCGAATGGATCGAGCCAGCGAACATCAAGATCGAAGGCATCGGAGATGCGCGGCGGGCAACCGTTGCCGCAACCGGCGAGCCAGTTGAAATCGGCTCCATCGAAAAGATGTCAAAGTCGAAGAAAAACACGGTGGATCCCGACGATATTATCGCCGCGTACGGTGCGGACACCGCGCGGTGGTTCATGCTGTCGGATTCACCGCCCGACCGTGACGTAATCTGGACTGAAGAAGGCGTGCAGGGTGCCTGGCGCTTTGTGCAACGACTGTGGAGGCTCGTCGGCGAAATTGCCAATATTCAGGCGCTGGTCGCGCGGCCGCAAAATTTTGACGAGCCCGCGATAAAAGTGCGCAAGGCCGCCCATCGTGCGCTTGCTCACGTCTCCGAAGACATCGACAAATTGCGCTTTAACCGTTGCGTCGCCCATATCTACGAATTTGCCAATGCCCTCGGCGACGCGATCGGCAACATCGAAAAGGCCCCAAATGACGGGCTTGGTTGGTCACTGCGTGAGGCCGGCGACATTCTGGTTCAGTTGTTTCACCCGATGATGCCGCACCTCGCCGAGGAATGCTGGGCGGCGCTCGGCCACAAGACGCTGGTCGCGAGCGAAGACTGGCCGAAGGTCGAACCTCAATTGCTGATCGAGGATACCGTCACTCTGCCGGTCCAAATAAACGGCAAAAAGCGGGCCGAAGTGACCGTCAATCGCAACGCCGCGAACAAAGAGATAGAGGCTGCCGTTCTCGCCCTCGATGCTGTAAAAAAGGCGCTGGGGGGCCAAAGCCCGAAAAAGGTCATTGTCGTCCCGCAGAGGATCGTCAATGTCGTGGTCTGATACCAGGCGTTTCGCTAGGATATTTGCCGCCTTGGCCCTCGCCGGGCTGACCGCCGGATGTTTTCAGCCGCTTTATGCCGAGCGGCCCACCCCGGCTGGCGTCACCGGCGTTGCTGATCGGTTGAACAGCGTCGACGTCGCTTCAATCGACGCGCCGAGCGGCAGCCGCCTTGCCCGTGTCAGCGTGGGCGTGCGCGACGAATTGATTTACGACCTCACCGGCGGCGCAGGCGGTGCTTCGCCGCTCTATCGCCTGAATGTGCGCCTGGCCGCAACACAGCTCCAGGTCATCGTCGACATCAATACTGCGCGACCTGACATCAACAATTACGGGATCGACGCGAACTATACTTTGACCGAGATTGCGACCGGAAAACCGGTCGTCAGAGGTAACACCTTCGCCCGCGTGTCCTACAATATTCCCGGCCAGCAGCAACGGTTCGCTGGCGAGCGCGGGCTGCGCGACGCAGAAGATCGCGCCGCCAAGGAAATTGCCGAAAACATCCGGAACCGGCTGGCCTCGCATTTTGCAGCCGGCACTTAGGCGTAACCTTTGGCGCCGGCCCACCAGGCGATGACGAGCAAATGACTGCCATCAAAGCTGCCGACGTCGACCGCTTCATAGCCAGACCGGACAGTAATCAACCGATCGTGCTTGTGTTCGGGCCTGATGCGGGCCTGGTGCGAGAACGGGTGGACGCCCTGGTGCGGGCGTCAGTCGATGATCCCGCCGATCCTTTCACATTCGTACGTATCGATGGCGACGAGCTTGCCACCAATCCCTCACGCTTAGTGGAGGAGGCCCACACGGTTCCGCTGTTCGGAGGCCGCCGAGCGGTTTTGGTAAAGGCCGGATCACGGAATATCGCGCCGGCGGTCGACACTGTCATCGCGGCCCCGTTGACCGAGTGCCGCATAATAATTGAAGCGGGCAATCTCGGAAAAAGCGCGCCATTGCGTGCGCTTTGTGAAAAGGCAAAGACGGCCGCCGCCCTCCCCTGCTACGCGGACAATGCACGCGCCCTGACTCAACTTATCGATGACGAAGTCCGCACCGCCGGCTTGACGATTGAAGGCGATGCTCGTGCGGCCTTGATCGGGCTTTTGGGTAGCGACCGGCTTTCATCGCGCAACGAAATCCGCAAGCTGACACTTTACGCGCGCGGAAAGACAAGCATCGAGCTCGCCGACGTTACCGCTGCGGTTGCCGATGCTTCAGAAATTGCGCTCGATGGCGTCGTCGATGCTGCTTTTGCCGGTCGCACCGGAGAGGTCGATAGTGAATTCTCTAAAGCGCGCGCCAGTGGTTCTTCTCCGGCTGCGATCATTTCCGCTGCAATTCGGCAAGTTGCAAGCCTGCACAAAATGATGTTGGCCATCGAAGGCGGCGATACTGTCGAGTTTGCAATGAAGCGCGCCGCGCCGCCCGTGCATTTCACGCGCGAACCAAAAGTGGGCGAAGCAGTGCGCGCATGGACGCCGCCGCGGTTACTGCGTGCCATGGACCAACTGGCCGAAGCTTCCCTGGATATTCGGCGTAATGCGCCCTTGGCAGATCCGATCGCGCAGCGAACGCTGCTCTCACTTGCGATGAACGCCCGTAAAAGGGCCTAAATTCAGCGGTGCCGTGCCGCAGGGCTCCCTGCTTAAATCGCATTACTTGCGAAACGCCAATGTGAATTGTCGCCTTTAGAACTGATCAAGGCTTTTTCATTAAATTTTCGAAGGCAGTTTGTCCCCTTAACATGCGGCATTCGAAATTGCAGACCTTCCAGGCCCATCGAACCATCGCTCGAGCGAATGTGGCACGCTCGCAATTCTGGCACGTGGCAATCGTCACGTTGTTCTTCGTCATCGTTCTCGGCGCTAGCCTGTTTCTCGGCACCGTGATGGTGATCGGCACGTTTCACGGCGTCGATCCCTCAAACGAATTGACGGCCAACGGACGTGCCGGGCGGATTGCTCGCACTTTGCGGGACGGCACGCTGTGTCACTACATGATCTTCGACAACAAGACCGCACAAACGGTCGAAGACCGCATCGGCCGCTGCGATGAGAACAAACCTAAGCCGAAGCAGGAAAGACCCGCGACGTTCACGTGGGGCAAATAATCGCTGCTGTCTAATCGACTGCCCTATAGATTGAGCTGATAACTGTGTGGCACCCAGCGATAGCCGCCCTGCCCTTTTTCCACAAAGCCAATGCCGGGAAAGGGCATATGAAAGCCTGCGACAAACAACTTATCGGCCGTGAGCATGTCGAGCATTCGTTTGCGGGTGGCGACAGCCTTGTCCTTGTCGTCATCCATTTCGAAATGCCACTCCGGTCGCTGCACGGCCATCACGTATTGCGTGAACGTGTCGGCGGAGATCATGATTCGCTTGCCGCTACTTTCGATGTGGAAGGCGAGCAACCCGGGAGAATGGCCAGCGGCATCGACAGCCGTAATGCCGGGGACAACTTCGTCGCCCGGCTTGATGAAGGTCGACCGGTCGGCCAGGGGCAGACATATCTTTACATAGAGCTCTCGATTGAATTTCCGAGCTTCCCGAACGTTTTCGCCGCGTTTCCAGAAGTCGAATTCCGCAGCGCCGAAGACATACCGGGCTTTCGGAAATACCGGTTTACCACCCTCTGTCAGCCCGCCAATGTGGTCGGGATGGCCATGGGTAAGGACGATCACATCGATGTCTTCTGGCTTGTAGCCAGCGGCCGCCAGTCGCTCCGCGGTTTGTCCTGGTGGCAGCCGCTTGCTGAGCTGTTCGTATTCGCGTGGCAGTGCACCGTTGCCCGTGTCGAACAGGATGAGTTGCTTTCCTGTATTCACGATAGTCGGAATGTTCGGATGCTCAAATCGCTGGGTGTCGATATTGTTCGCGCGCGCCAGGGCATGCACGTCATCTGCCGAGGCGTTGGCTCCGTAGTGGGGATGCAACCCATCACGGATGGCCTTCGCGTCCAAAACCGTGGCGACCTCGAAGCCGCCAAGCTTGAAGCGGTAGAAGGTGGGCTGCGATTCGCCTTGCAGTGATGCGGGCACTTGATTTCCTCCCAGTGTTGTCGCGCCTTAGGCGCATCCTTAGCAGTTGGCGCCGCAGACAATCCAGCGGCGAAAACCGCAATTTCGCTGAATGAAATGAGTGCCATGGAAAATTGATCTACCGCAACGCAGGAAACCGCCGGATATGCGACCCAGGAAGGCCGACAAAGGAGGCTGCGATGACCCATGATCAGGTTCATCAGGACGACTACCCGACGGTTAACTTTGTCCTGGATGCGATTGCCGGCTGGGTTAACAAGTATCGCGCATTGGCTGGCGCGCGTGATGAGCTCGGACAATGCAGTCCGGAAGACGTCAGACAAATCGCCAATGATCTCGGCATATCCGTTGGCGAGTTACGTACGATGTCTGCCAAGAACCCTCACGCCGCAGACCTGCTAGTCAAAATGCTGACCGCGTTGTCGGTGGATCCTGAGGCTTTAGCCAAGAGCGATCTGGCAACAATGCGTGATCTGCAAAGATTGTGTACCAGTTGCGGGCACAAAGGCCGCTGTGCACACGAGCTCGCGGAAGGAACGGCTGCCGAACATTTTCAATCATTTTGTCCGAATGCCTTCACACTCGATGCACTATTGAAATCGAAAGAGCGTGCCTTGCATCGATAGTTAGGTCGGTGCAACTAACCGGCGGTTTTTTGCCGGTCGCTTCCCGCCGCGATTTTTTTGGCGTTTCTGCGCCTGGTTGGCAAAAGTTCCATCCATTGGTGGAGATGGCACGCTTGGCATTTGCATAAAACTCTAAGCGTAATTTCGCGAAGCATTTTACGCGCGTTTTATAAGCCATCGGTACAGCATTACGTCGAAAGTTATTCAACTGCCGACGGTGTTGATGGCCCCGCCAGCGTTGTTTCTCCTACTCAATGCAATCCGAAATCTGCTTTCCGCAAAGCACGGAGAAGCGCGGATCGCACCGTTACTTGCCGTCGTATTCCTGTTCGCGATGGTATGGGACGATCTCGAAACCGGTTTCTCAGCAGCGATAGCTTCGATGCAAACGGACACCAATGCCGGATCCGTCGTGTTGTCGTTCACCCATGGCGGATCTTCAGCAACCGGCGATTCCGAACTGGTGTTTCTGGTCGATTTCGATGCAGATCGCGAGACGTGCGAATTGGACAGCACGGTGGCATTGTCTCGCCTCGAGCTTGCAGCGATAAACGACAATGCTGCGACCGAGCTTGTTCCGCTGCACGCGAACCCGACCGCACATGAGTCGGCAGACATCGTTTTTGCGAAGCTCGGCAGCAACGGCACATACCTTGTTTCCCATGCGCGTAAGGAAATGGTGTCGAAATTCTCGGCAGCATATCGGTCGATTCTGAAATTGGCGGCCGTGGTAGGCTTGCCGCGCATCCAGGAAGAGGCCGCCCTTTCCCGCACAATAATTATCGGCACGATTTCGACCTACAATCCCTATCGTGACGGCAAAGAAGAAGGTGGTGCCCAGACGGCTTCAGGCGAATTGTACGATCCCTCGGCATGGACTGCTGCAATCCAAACCGGGTTACGGAGTCAATTTGGTGGGGTGCGCTACGGCAAGCTCTATCAGCCGGCCTACGCTCTCATTGCAAGCGGCGAAAAACAGTTGATTGTTAAGATCAACGACGTGGGTCCCCTAAAATCGGGCCGCGTGCTCGATCTCAATGAGCGCGGTATGCGCTATTTCGATCCGTTCCTCGCGCAAGGTCTTATTCAGGATGTGAAGATTACATTGTTGCCTGGCGAAGACTGGCAGACAGGCCCAGTTGGCGAGGTTTATGCAATCGATTTCGACGCCGCACGGCGGCAGCGCCAAGATGGGCTCGCCAATGAGGACTTTGAACTCGCCAATATGCGCGCCAGGCTTGATCATACGACAGAGCCCGACATGAAGGCCGATGCCCGCGTCGAAGTAAGGCTGAGTGGCGGATAAAGCCCTAACCGCCCAACTTTTTTAGGACCGCATCGAGCTGTTCCAAATTGCGATACTTGATGCGCAATGTCCCGCTTTCGCCGCGGTGATCGACGCTGACGTCGAGCCCCAATGCATTGGAGAGCCGTCGCTCAAGCGCACGGGTGTCAGCGTCTTTTGGAATATTAACGACAAAGCCCTTCGCCTCGCGACGCATATCGCGGAGCTGGCCTGCAACGTCCTTGCGCATGTCGGCTTCCAGATCGCGCACGCTCCAGCCGTTGTCGATGATCTCATGTGCGATCAGTTCGGCGTTGGGCTGCCCGACCAGGAGCCGTGCATGCCCGGCCGAAATTTTGCCGGTGCGGACCAATTGCTTCACAGGCTCAGATAGCTTCAGCAAACGGATCGTGTTTGCGATGTGCGGCCGGCTCTTGCCGACAATCTGCGCGACTTCCTCCTGAGTGCGATTGAAGTCGTCCATGAGCGCAAGATAACCGGTCGCCTCCTCGATCGGATTGAGATCGGTGCGTTGCACATTTTCGATGATGGCGTACTCAAGAGATTGCGCATCGTTCGCTTCGACGACTGCAATCGGTACGTCGTGAAGACCCGCGCGTTGCGCTGCGCGCCACCGCCGCTCCCCGGCGATGATCTCAAAGTTGTCGCCGCCCTTGAGCGCGCGCACGACGATCGGCTGAATAATGCCGCGCTCGCGGATTGATCCGGCAAGCTCATCGAGCTCATCATCGGTGAACAGTCGTCGCGGATTGCGCGGATTGGGTTGCAGGTTTTCGATCGGTGCACGACGGGGTTTACGCCCGCTGTCGGCGACGGGAGTTTCGTCACCGACATCGCCGATCAGCGCAGCAAGACCGCGTCCCAATCGCGAATGATCTGCCATCGCCGCTCCTGAATTCCGTGCCACGCTATCCCTTTCCGCGTTTGTTGGCCATTCCAGTGCGCGCTCGATCGCGCACTAGCCCGCCTTCAAAGCCTTCTCTCGCTGGATGATTTCGGTCGCAAGACGCAGATAGGCTTCGCTGCCGACGCATTTAAGGTCGTAGACGAGCACAGGCTTGCCATAAGATGGCGCTTCCGAGATCCGCACGTTGCGTGGGATTATAGTCTCATAGACCTTGTTCCCCATGAACTGGCGCACATCGGCGACAACCTGGTTTGAGAGATTGTTGCGCGAGTCATACATCGTCAGCACGATCCCGTGGATCGACAGCGTCGGATTAAGAGTCGTCTTGACCTGCTCGACGGTTTTCAAAAGCTGCGACAGGCCTTCGAGCGCGAAGAACTCACACTGCAGCGGCACAAGAATCGAATCCGCGGCTGCCATCGCGTTGACCGTCAGCAAGTTCAGCGATGGCGGACAGTCGACGAGCACATAAGTGAAATCGTAAGGGCGCGTGCCGGTGTTGAGCTGGCGAAGCGCATTACGCAAGCGGAACGCCCGGTCACGTTGTTGGCCAATCTCAAGTTCGAGACCGGACAGATCGAGCGTCGACGGCGCAATAAAAAGTTGTGGCACTGCCGTTTGCAGGACCGCATCGCGCATCGGCGCGGCGCCGGTCAGTACGTCGTAGGTTGATGTCCTGCGCGATTTGCGCTCGATGCCGAGGCCCGTTGAAGCGTTACCCTGCGGATCGAGGTCTACGATCAGCACATGCTCACCGATCGCGGCGAGCGCCGTACCGAGGTTGATTGCAGTCGTGGTCTTGCCGACTCCACCTTTCTGGTTGGCAATCCCGAGGACCCGCGGTCGGTTGGAATCTGGTTTGACGGTCGGCTTGCCGAAGGCGACGACCGGGGTGTCAGCGGGCTGGTCTGAAGTAGGGCTCTCGGTCATGGCGGCTTTCCGTTGATGCGCCGGTGGCCTCGCAGGCCCCCCGAATCGGCCTCGGCCTGATCTGATGCTCTATCGAGCCTCGAGATCGCGAATCAGGACGATCGAACCTTCGGGACTGGTCTTGCTGGGCACTTTTGAGGCTTTGAGTCTCCAATATTTAGCGGCTTCGGTCAATTCAGCATCTACATCTTGACCCTTGGGAAAGAGACCGATCGCGCCCCGCGAAATGAATGGGAACGCCTGATCGCACAGTGTTTTCAACGGGGCCAGTGCGCGCGCGGTAACAGCATCGACGGGTTCTGCACAGCTTTCCCCAAATTTCTCCGCTCGCATCGCGTGCACTACCGCCGGCGCCCCAGTCACGCTCGCCGCCTCGCGCAGGAATGCGGCCTTTTTTCCATTGCTTTCAACAAGATGGACGCGCGTCTCTGCCTCTTCAGCAAGCCCACAGGCGATCACCATGCCTGGGAAGCCACCGCCGGAACCGAGGTCGACCCAGGTCCTCGCCTGTGGCGCCAGCGGCAAGAGCTGGAGCGAATCGGCGACGTGGCGTGTCCAGATTTCACCGATCGTCGAATTTCCGATCAGGTTCAGCTTGTCTTGCCATCGCAACAGCGTTTCGACGAATCGGTCGAGACGGTCTTGCGTTTCACGTGAAACAGGAAACAGGGCGAGCGCACGCGCTTTGTCGGCAGAGAGATCTCGAGCCCCCTGCCCGCTTTTGCTCACGCCAATTTCGCTGAAGTTTTTTTGGCGCGCCGTGCATGGGCCACAAGCAACGTGAGCGCCGCCGGCGTGATGCCGTCGATGCGGCCCGCTTGCCCGATTGTGCGCGGTCGGTGCGCTTGCAATTTCTGCTTCATTTCATTGGAGAGCCCAGGCAGCGTCGCGTAGTCGAACTCATCCGGCAACTCAAAACTTTCGTCGCGCCGATACGCTGCAATGTCCGCCGCCTGACGCGAAAGATAGACATCGTATTTCGCATCAATCTCGATCTGCTCGGCGATCTTCGGTGCGAGCTCGCCAAAGCGCGGCCAGATTTTTGCGAGCTGTGTGATCGTCACGCTCGGATACGATAACAGTTCAAATGCCGAGCGCCGCTGCCCGTCTTTGTTCAACGACAGACCGTGGCGCTCTGCTTCCTTCGGCGTAAGTGAAATTGATTTTGCAAATTTGCGTGCATCGTCCAGCGCCGATTGTTTTTCTTGGTGCATGCGTGCGCGTTTGGCGCCAACGCAGCCGATAGAAATTCCCTTGTCAGTCAGGCGCTGATCGGCATTGTCGGCGCGCAACTGCAGTCGATACTCTGCACGCGATGTGAACATGCGATACGGTTCGCTTACGCCGCGCGTCACGAGATCGTCGATCATCACACCAAGATACGCTTGCGCGCGATCGATGATGATTTCATCGCCCGCGCCCGCCAAAGCCGCCGCGTTGAGACCAGCAAGAAGTCCCTGTGCCGCAGCCTCTTCATAGCCCGTTGTGCCGTTGATTTGACCGGCAAGAAACAATCCGCGCAACTTTTTGGTCTGAAGCGTTGGCGTGAGTTCGCGCGGATCGACGTAGTCGTACTCGATCGCATAGCCAGGACGAACGATCCGCGCGTTTGTCAGTCCGGGAATTGTTGCGACGAACGCGTGCTGCACCTCTTCAGGAAGCGACGTCGAGATTCCGTTTGGATAAACGGTGTGATCGTCGAGACCTTCCGGCTCCAGAAAAATCTGGTGGCCGTTGCGCTCGCCGAACTTCACGATCTTGTCTTCGATCGACGGACAATAGCGCGGACCGCGGCTTGCGATCTGTCCCGAATACATCGGCGAACGATGAACGTTGTCGCGGATGATTTTGTGCGTGGATTCAGAGGTGCGTGTGATTCCGCATTTGATCTGTGGGTTTTCAATTTGCGTGGTGAAAATTGAAAATGGCTCGGGTGGATTGTCGCCCGGCTGCATTTCAAGTGCGGACCAATCAATTGTCCGGCCGTCGAGGCGCGGTGGCGTTCCGGTTTTCAAGCGGCCAAGCGCGAGGCCGAGATTTTCCAGCGTACGCGAAAGACCCATCGCGGGCGCCTCACCGACGCGTCCTGCCGGGATTTGTTTTTCGCCGATATGAATGAGACCGCGCAAGAAAGTGCCGGTCGTGAGCACCACCGCACCGGCTGTGATTTCACAGCCATCCGCAAGCCGGACCCCACCTAGCCGCCCTGATTTGATCAGGAGATCGTCGGCCTCAGCCTCGATTATATCGAGGTTTGGAACGGCACGGATCGCAGCCTGCATCGCATGGGCATAGAGTTTCCGGTCGGCCTGGGCCCGCGGGCCGCGCACAGCTGGGCCTTTTCGACGATTGAGGACACGGAACTGGATGCCGCCCAGATCGGCGATTCGGGCCATAAGGCCGTCCAAAGCGTCGATTTCCCGGACCAGATGGCCTTTTCCAAGCCCGCCAATAGCGGGATTGCACGACATAGCGCCGATAGTGCTGAACCGGTGGGTTATGAGGGCCGTCTTCGCACCCATACGGGCCGCCGCCGCCGCGGCTTCACAGCCGGCGTGGCCGCCGCCAATCACAACGACGTCGAATCGATGTGCCATCAAAACCTCGAATGGCGCGTTTTAGCGGAGGACCGGGGAGGGGTCAAAATCATTGGATTTAATGAAAATGTTTCACGTGAAACATCGTGCGGCGTCCGAAAACGCATCCATCCGGGATGTCCCTTTTGATCCACACCCCCTGTGGAAAATGCGGCCACCCATACAGCCGGCCAATGCTGCGGAAGCTGGCAAACCCTCATAGTTATCCACAGCGTCTATTTTCCGATGCAGAAGTCCCGGAAAATAACGTCGAGAACGTCATCAACGTCGACGCGGCCGGTGAGGCGGCCCAGGGCGCGTGCAGCAAGCCGCAATTCCTCGGCAAGAAGATCTTCGCGGTTTGACAGTTCCGGCACCAGCGCCCGGCGCAATGCGGTCAGCGCGTCTTGAAGCGTACGACGGTGACGCTCGCGCGTGACCACGGCACTCTCGGCGCCGGCTAGAAATTTTTCCGCATGGCGCGCCAGCGCATTCAATAACACGTCAAAGCCTTCACCGGTTTTAGCCGAAATACCGAATTCGGATTCATTAGATATGAGTTCAATTTCACTCTTTCCCGTTAATCCTTTGTTAACCATGTTTCTTAAGGGTCTATTAACCCGAACGCTTGGTTCACTTCTTCCTTCTTGTTGTACTGACTGTTCATTTCTTTGAATAAGCCATTGCTGCAAATCAATTTTATTCCGAATGAGCCAGACCGGCGTGAGCTCACTCTCCTTGGACAAAAGCACACCCACGTCGGACGGGAGATGAGTGACGCCGCCGGTCTCGCGGCCTCCTAGAGAGCGCGAAGTAATTCCAGCGCCGGCACTAGGAGAGCGCCCAATATTTCCAGCGTCGTCGCTCGAGCGGCTAGCGTTCCCCGCCACATCGGGCCGCATACCGTTTCCCGCTTCATCGGGCCGCGAGGTCTCCCCAGCTTCGACAATCCACAGAATCAGATCGGCGCCGGCGGCGCGTTCGCGCGCGCGGCGAACGCCTTCACGTTCCACGGGATCGTCAGTCTCTCGAATGCCCGCCGTATCGAGAAACGTGACCGGTAATCCACCAAGATCGAGATGCACCTCGATCACGTCGCGGGTCGTCCCGGCATAGGGGGACACGATCGCCGCTTCGCGTTTCGCAATCCGATTAAGAAGCGTCGATTTACCGGCGTTCGGTGGCCCCGCAATGGCCACGACAAATCCTTCGCGCAGGCGCTCCCCGCGGTTGCCCTCTGCAAGCACCGACGCAATGTCGCCTTCGAGCGACCGCGCAATCTGCAAGGCCGGCGTTACAAGATCCTGCGGTACGTCAGCCTCATCGGAAAAGTCGATGCGCGCCTCAACAAGAGCAAGCGCCTGGATCAGCTGCGTCCGCCAGTTCTCGGCCCGGTCCCTCAGCGCTCCCGTCATCTGTCGGAAGGCTTGGCGCCGTTGCCCCTCCGTCTCGGCCATCACCAGGTCGGCAAGGCCTTCCACCGCGGTCAGATCGAGCTTGCCGTTTTCAAAGGCGCGGCGCGTGAATTCGCCCGCCTCCGCGGGCCGTAGACCGTCGATCTGAGCAAGTGCTGCAAAGACCGCCGCGACGACGGCGTGACCGCCATGGAGCTGAAGCTCTGCGACATCCTCGCCGGTTTCGCTTTGCGGCCCCGGAAACCAGAGCGCCAGCGCCTGATCGACAATCTCGCCATCGCGCCCGCGGACGCGTGCGAGCGCAGCCTTGCGCGGATCAGGGATCCTGCCCGTGAGGGCCTTGAGCGCAGCGCCGGCGCGCGGCCCTGAAATACGCACAACGGCAATGGCAGCCGGCGGACGTCCGGACGACAGTGCGTAAATGGTTTCGCGCGTTGCATTCGACATCGCAGCGCACGGAAGCGCCGAGACAGGGCAAGGGTCAAGCCCCGATAACGTTCGCGCAGGCTGTGAAACGTCGCAGCGCGACTCAGCGCCTCCTGAAAATCCTGCAGGTGCGATCCTCCCGCCCGCGATATGATCGTGCAAATTCACGATCTCTATGGGGAGACGACATGACACCGAGTTTCCGCCTTATCGCGGTCCTGCCGGCGATTTTTGTTGCGTGTTTGAGTCAGCCTTTGGCAGCGGCAGACAACGATCTCGATCGCGCGTATCGCGCGATTGCGTCAAAACGTTTCGTTGATCTCACGCACAGCTTCGATCCGCGATCCCCTGTTTGGTCCGGCTTCGGCCAGGCCAAAATGACACCTGCAGCCGATCCAAAGACGCAGCGCCCTTACACCATCAAGGAAGACGGTTTTCGCACAACGCTCTACGAGTTGGTCGGCCAGTACGGTACCCACGTCGATCCACCGGCGCATTTCGACGAAAAAGGGATCACCATGGATGCGATCCCCCTCAAGCAGATGATCCTGCCACTCATTGTTTTGGATGCGACTCCTTATCTGCAAACGGATCCGAACCACGCCTTTTCTCTCACGGACTTGCGTGCATGGGAAAAACGGCACGGCCGTATCCCGCGTGGATCCTTCGTGGCGCTGCGAACCGACATGTACAAGGACTGGGACACCGACCCCGAACGATTCAAGCGCGCTCCGTTTCCTGCCTGGTCATTCGAGACAATCAAGTTTCTCTATGAGCAGCGCGGCGTCGTGGCGACGGGTCACGAGTCGCTCGACACCGACACAACCGACAAGATGGAATCCGAGACATACATCCTTCAGCTCGGCCACTACCAGATCGAAGTCATGGCCAATCTCGATAAGGTGCCGCCGAAAGGCGCATTGATCGTCGTGACCTGGCCGAAGGTCCGCAACGGGCTCGGATTTCCCGCGCGGGCTTTTGCGATATTACCGTGAGACGGCAATCGCCGCGGCAGGGACGATTCAACCCTGCGTGCTGTTCTATAGTCGACGCGCCCCGCGGACGCTGTTTCCCGCCAGCGTCAAATCACGCTAGGTTCGGACAATGTCGCTTCCTCACAGTACCGATCACGTGAACCGCCTCGCTCAGGCGACGTCGCCCTACCTTCTTCAGCACAAGCACAATCCGGTCGACTGGTGGACCTGGGGTCCAGAAGCACTGGGGGAGGCCAAACGTACGAATAAGCCGATCCTGCTGTCGGTCGGCTACGCCGCCTGCCACTGGTGTCATGTCATGGCGCACGAGTCTTTTGAGGACGAGGCGACCGCGCGCGTGATGAACGAACTGTTCGTCAACATCAAGGTCGACCGCGAAGAGCGCCCCGACATTGATCAGATCTACATGAACGCATTGCACCTGTTGGGAGAGCAGGGTGGTTGGCCTTTGACGATGTTCCTCACCTCAAAGGCGGAGCCGGTCTGGGGTGGCACATATTTTCCGAAAGAATCGCGTTTCGGCCGGCCCGCTTTCGTCGATGTCCTTCGCGAGGTGTCGCGGTTGTTCCGGGACGAACCCAACCGGATCGAACAAAACCGTGTGGCGCTGCTGTCCCGGCTTGCCGAGAAGGCGAGGCCCGCAGGCAAGGTGACCATTGGCTTGAAGGAGCTCGATGCGGCTGCCATGCAAGTCGGCAATATGTTCGACCAGGTCAACGGCGGTTTGCGCGGCGCTCCAAAGTTTCCGCAGCCCGCAATTCTCGAAATGCTCTGGCGCGCGGGGTTGCGCACCGGCGATGCGCGCTTCTTCGAGACCGTCGAGCACACTCTCGCTCGCATGAGCGAGGGGGGGATCTATGATCATCTCGGCGGCGGGTTCTCCCGCTATTCGGTGGACGAGCGTTGGCTCGTCCCACATTTCGAAAAAATGCTCTACGACAACGCACAACTGCTCGAGTTGCTGTCGTTAGCATGGCAGCGCGGCGAAAACGCGCTGTTTAGCCGGCGCGCGCGCGAAACGGTCACATGGCTTGCTCGCGAAATGACAACGGGCGAGGGAGCCTTCTCGGCCTCGCTCGACGCCGATTCGGAAGGCGAAGAAGGCAAATTCTACGTCTGGACCTACGATGAAGTGACCAAATGCCTGGGCGAAACCGACGGCGAATATTTCGCACGCCACTACGACGTACAGCCCGATGGCAACTTCGAAGGCAATAGCATCTTTAACCGCCTAGCTGGTCTCGATCGCACTGCCGAGGATGAAACCCGTCTGACACGACTGCGCGCGAAGTTGCTCGCGGTCCGCGACATGCGTATCCGGCCCGGGCTTGACGACAAAGTGCTCGCCGACTGGAACGGGCTGATGATCGCCGCTCTCGTCAACTCAGCGCTCATTCTCGACGAGCCGGATTGGCTCGCGATGGCGCGGCGCGCGTTTGATTTCATTGCGCGAACAATGACAAAAGGCGACCGCCTCGGCCACTCCTGGCGCGAGGGAAAGTTGCTCTTTCCCGGACTCGCTTCCGATTTCGCAACCATGATCCGTGCCGCGTTATCGCTTTATGAGGCGACCGGCGAACGCGGCTATCTCGAACAAGCTCTCGCGTGGCAGAATTCTTTCGACAAGCACTACGCCGACGCCGAAACCGGCGCCTATTATCTCTCCTCCGACGACGCCGATGACCTAGTGCTGCGGCCGCATTCCACCCAGGACGACGCCACGCCGAATCCAAACTCAGTGGCAGCGCAAAACCTCGCCAGGCTCGCGGTGCTTTCCGGCGACGACAAATGGCGGACGCGGGCGGATCGCCTGATCGAAACGATACTTTCAGCGGCAGAACGCAACCTGTTTGGCCATGTCGCACTGCTCAACGCTCTTGATTTGCGGCTGCGTGCCGCTGAAATCGTGCTGACCGGTCCTGACGCCGCGCGTCTCGCGAAAGCGGCGCTGAAATTGCCTTATCTCGACCGCATCGTTCTTCGCGCATCGGACGCCGGCGACCTGCCGTCGTCGCACCCCGCGCAGGAAAAATTGAAGGCCGCACCAGGAAGCGCGGCCTTCGTCTGTGTCGGTGAACGCTGCTCGCTTCCGCTAACCGATGCCGCGCAGATTTCATTGGCGGTTTCGGCCATGCGGCAATAATAGCTCGTTACGTATTCATCGATTCGAAGAACTCTGAGTTGCTCTTCGTATTGCGCAACTTGTCGAGCAGGAAGTCGATGGCGTCCATCGTGCCCATCGGGTTCAGAATCCGGCGCAAAACGTACATTTTCTTGAGGATTGCAGGATCGGTGAGAAGCTCTTCCTTGCGCGTGCCGGACCGTGTGATGTCCATCGCGGGGAATGTGCGCTTGTCGGCGACCTTGCGGTCGAGGATCAGTTCTGAGTTGCCGGTGCCCTTGAATTCTTCGAAAATCACTTCGTCCATCCGGCTGCCGGTGTCGATCAGGGCCGTCGCGATGATGGTGAGCGACCCGCCTTCCTCGATGTTACGTGCGGCGCCGAAGAAGCGTTTCGGCCGCTGAAGCGCGTTGGCGTCAACGCCGCCGGTCAGCACCTTGCCGGAGGAGGGCACCACGGTATTGTAGGCACGGCCCAGACGCGTGATCGAATCGAGCAGAATTACGACGTCGCGTTGATGCTCGACCAGGCGCTTCGCCTTTTCGATCACCATTTCCGCGACCTGCACATGACGCGACGCCGGTTCGTCAAACGTCGAGGAAATCACCTCACCCTTCACCGAGCGCTGCATATCCGTGACTTCTTCCGGCCGTTCATCGATGAGCAGCACGATCAGATAAGTCTCGGGGTGATTGGTGGTGATTGAATGCGCAATGTTTTGCAGCAGCACGGTCTTGCCGGTGCGCGGAGGCGAGACGATGAGCGCACGCTGGCCCTTGCCGATCGGAGCTACAATGTCGATGACCCGGGCGGAGAGGTCTTTCTTGGTTGGATCTTCGTATTCCATTCTGAGCCGCTCATCGGGATAGAGCGGGGTCAGGTTATCGAAATTGACCTTGTGCCGTGCCTTCTCGGGGTCCTCGAAATTGATCGTGTTGACCTTGAGCAGCGCGAAATAACGCTCGCCTTCTTTCGGAGAGCGAATGTGGCCTTCGACTGTGTCACCGGTGCGCAGGCCGAAACGGCGGATCTGGCTTGGCGAAACGTAGATATCGTCCGGCCCAGACAGGTAATTCGATTCCGGCGAGCGCAAGAATCCGAAGCCATCGGAGAGCACCTCGACAACACCCTCGCCGATGATGTCGACTTCTTGCGTCGCGAGCTGCTTCAGGATTGCGAACATCAGCTCCTGCTTACGCATGGTGCTGGCGTTCTCAACCTGATGTTCTTCGGCAAACGCAACGAGATCGGCAGGGGTCTTGGACTTGAGGTCCTGGAGTTTCATTTCCCGCATTGGGGGTTTACGTCCTTGGAAGCGTTACAGCGAAGCTTTGAAAACAAAAAACTTGCGCCGTTTGACTTTGGAGAGAGATCGCAGGTCTGGGGTGACGAGTTAGTAGGGAGAGGCCCGGAACCCGATGCTGCGACCGGCCCAAACACTTAGGGAGCCGGAACGCGACTGCATCCGCCTGCGTTCGGTGGGATGCCATCAAGATAAGTTGAGCCACCGTTCGACGCAAGAGGGCAGGCGCGTGTGAGCAACTGCGGGGATGACTTAGAACGGTTTAACCGTCGCCAGGATGACGATGACGATCAGCATGATCGTTGGTATCTCATTGACAATACGAAAGAATTTTTGACTATGTGAATTCCGGTCGTATCGGAATTCATTTACCCAGTGCGCAAATAGGCCGTGCACGATGGTCATGGCAACCACAACGACAAATTTGCCCTGAAACCACCCGGCGCTAAACCATTGCCCGAGCAACACCAAAGCGATGCCCGCGATCCAGGTAAGGGCCATGGCCGGCATCATGATGAAGTTGAGAAGGCGGTGCTCCATCGTCTTAAAAGTTTCCGACTGCTTGGACCCGACAGGAGCAACCGCGTGATAGACGAACAGTCGCGGCAGGTAGAGCATCCCTGCCATCCACGCGATCACGGCAACGATGTGCAGCGCTTTCACCCAGAGGTACATCTCAGTTACCTGCGTACGCGCTTAAGCATGCGTTCCACGTGCGCGATCGGGGTGTCGGGCAATATCCCATGCCCGAGATTAAAGATCAGCGGGCCATCGCCGAGATGACGCATCACGTCATCGACTTCACGATCAAGAGCTGTACCCCCGGCCAAAAGAGCAAGTGGATCGACATTGCCTTGCACCGGGACACGTGATTGCAGTGCATCACGCGCAATGGAGCGCTCAAACGTCCAATCGATGCCGATGGCGCTCACTCCCGTCATCTCCACGTAAGGAAGAGCCATCGCACCAGCTCCGCGCGGAAATCCAATAATCTTGGCGCGCGGTACGTGTCGGCGCACGCCCTCAACGATTTTTTGTGTAGGAACGATACACCAGCGATCAAACTGTTCAGGACCAAGGACACCAGCCCAAGTATCGAAAATCTGCACACAATCCGCGCCGGCCTGAAACTGTCCCACCAAGTACTCAATTGATGCATCCACGAGGCGATCAATCAGCCGTGAAAAACTCTCGGGATCGCGATGGGCGAACAGTCGCGCTGGCGCCTGATCAGATGTTGCCTGTCCTGCCACGATATACGTTGCAACCGTCCAAGGAGCTCCGCAAAATCCTATCAGCGCCGTCTTATCATCAAGCAAAGTTTTGACCTGTCGCACCGTTTCATAGATCGGCGCCAGAACATCTCGATCAGCTACCTCCCGCATCCCCGAAAGCCCATCCGCATCACTCAAGGGGTCGAGCTTCGGCCCTTCACCAGCCAGGAATTCAACCTTCCGGCCAAGCGCCAACGCCACAACAAGAATATCGGAAAACAGGATGGCAGCATCGAAGCCAAATCGCCGGATGGGCTGCAATGTCACTTCCGCAGCCCGTATCGGGTTGAAGCAAAGATCGAGAAACCCTCCCGCCTTTTCGCGAGTCGTACGATACTCCGGCAAATACCGCCCCGCTTGGCGCATCAACCATATCGGTGGAATCGTTTCGCGTTTGCCTTCCAGCACCTGCAAGAGCTTTTTCCCCACGGCACCACTAGTCCCGTCTTTATCCATTAAGAATCTTCTTAGAATCTGTAGTGTTTGTTAGAGCGTTGATTGGACTCATGCCTGCCGATCAACATTCTGTCCACCGACTGGCAAAAGCCCTTCCAGAATGAGGCTTAATTCAAGGTCGATTCTATCCACAGCGGTGGCACTGAATTCTGGGGCTTTGACGGACATATCCCTTTATTTCCCCATATGACTGTCCACATGTCAGCAGTCAGGCACAAATTAGTCCGTGTAGCCGTCCCCATCTCGTGCGGTGTGGAAGAAAATTAGACTCTCGGTCATGGCCGGCTTGTTTGTTAAGGTAGGCCGTGGCCTTCTCCCGTCGTATCCACAGGCTTTCCGGCCAATATACAGATGCCTGAAACCGGCTATTTCCACTTACATCTGGTATCGGACGCTACTGGCGAAACCTTGATAACGGTCGCGCGGGCGGCGGCTGCGCAGTACGCAAATGTGTCGCCGGTTGAGCACCTGTATCCAATGGTGCGCTCGAAAAAACAGCTGGATCACGCTCTTACTGAGATCGCGGAATCGCCCGGTCTGGTTTTGTATACCCTGCTTGAAGAGGACCTCATCGAAGCCCTGGAGAAGAAATGCCGCGAGCTTGGATTGCCCTGCATGTCGATCCTCGGGCCGGTCCTGCGCCTGTTTCAGTCTTATCTTGGGGCCGAGACAATCCATCGAGCTGGCGCGCAGCACGTGCTCAATGCGGAATATTTCCAGCGCATCGACGCTTTGAACTTCACGATGCTGCACGATGACGGCCAGCACGCCGAAGGACTCGAGGAAGCAGACGTGGTGCTTGTAGGGGTCTCGCGTACATCCAAGACGCCAACTTCAATCTACCTCGCCAATCGCGGCGTAAAAACGGGAAACGTCCCACTGGTGCCGGGCGTACCGTTGGCGCCCGCCGTCGAGAAACTTGCCCGGCCTCTTGTTGTCGGTCTCTATGCGAGCCCCGAGCGTATCGTGCAGATCCGCGAGAACCGTCTGCTCGGACTGAAAGCTCACCGCGACGATGACCAGTATATTGATAAGGCCGCGGTGGCCGAAGAAGTCTCATTCTCTCGTCGCCTTTGTGCCAAGCACAGTTGGCCGACAATCGATGTCACACGCCGGTCGATTGAAGAGACGGCGGCAGCCGTTATGCGTTTGCTGACCGAGCGCCGGCGTCACCCGGTAGGATGATCCATGGCGCTTTGGCTCGCTTCGCAACCTCTGGTGCTTGCTTCGCGTAGCGATGTACGTGGCAAAATTCTGGCAGCAGCCGGGCTGCGCTTCGAAATAAGACCATCGGCAATCGACGAACGCGAGATCGAAGCTCAAGCCGGTATCAATGACCCCGTGGGCGTCGCGCGCCACCTGGCGCATGCGAAAGCAAGGGCCGTGGCAGATGACCGTCCGGGACGGGTGGTCCTCGGCGCCGATCAGACGCTGGCGCGCGGCGTCAAGCGCTTTACCAAGCCGGCTGACCGCGACATCGCTTCCGCACAGCTGCGAGACTTGCGCGGCCGCACGCACGAACTGCACTCTGCGCTCGCCCTGGTTCACGACGGTTCGTTGCTATTTTCTTGCGTCGATACCGCCCGATTGACTATGCGCAACTTCAGCGATCGTTACCTCGAGGACTACCTCGATATGGCGGGTGATGCCGCGCTCAAAAGCGTCGGCGGATATCAACTCGAAGGTATCGGCATTCACTTGTTTGAGCGGGTGGAGGGCGACTATTTCACGATCCTCGGGTTGCCGTTAATGCCGCTGCTGGCATACCTGCGTCAGAACAAGTTTATCGACAGTTGACCCAATGTTTGTGCTCGGTCTCACCGGCTCGCTGGGTATGGGGAAATCGACCACGGCGGGATTCTTCGCCGAATTGGGCGTACCGGTTCACGATGCCGACGCAGCTGTCCATCGCCTTTACAAAGCCGAAGCTGTGCCGCTCATTGAGGCCGCATTTCCCGGCACTACCGCCCACGGCGAAGTCGATCGCGAAGAGCTTGCCAAGCGCGTGCTGGATGACCCCACGGCGATCAAGAAGCTCGAGGGAATCGTGCATCCGCTCGTGCGCGCCGCCGAGCAGCATTTCCTTGCCGAGGCAGAAAGGAAAAATGCCCAGGTCGCAGTTTTGGATATCCCCTTGCTGTTTGAGACTGGCGGTGACCGGCGCTGCGACGCCGTCGTGGTCGTATCTGCACCCGAAGACGTTCAGCGCACGCGTATTTTCCAGCGTCCTGGCATGACGCCGCAGAAGTTCGCGGGGATTGCAGCAAACCAAATGCCTGATGCTGAAAAACGAAAGCGCGCTGATTTCGTCGTGGATACATCGAAAGGATTCGACACTGCACGTGCGCAGGTACGTGAAATTCTCGCGCGAGTAGCTAGAATGCCTAAGCGACGTCACTGATTCTGCAGCACACAAGCGCCATGCGTGAAATCGTCCTCGACACCGAAACAACAGGCCTCGATCCGGCCCAAGGCCATCGGCTCGTTGAACTGGGCTGCATTGAACTGCTCAACAGGATACCAACTGGGGCGACGTTCCACGCCTACATCAATCCCGAGCGCGACATGCCCGCCGAGGCATTTGCAGTCCACGGCCTCTCCGCCGAATTTCTGAAAGAGCACAGGCGGTTTATCGACGTCGTCGACGATTTTCTTACCTTCATTGGCGACGCTCCGCTTGTGATTCACAATGCGGGGTTCGATCACGCTTTTCTGTGTGCTGAACTTAAACGTGTCGAGCGCGAATTGATCGCGCGCGAAAGGCTCATCGACACGCTGCTGCTCGCACGTCGTAAGCACCCGGCAGGGCCTAATCGACTCGATGACTTATGCGTCAGGTACGGCATCGACAACTCGCGCCGAACGAAGCACGGTGCACTGCTCGATGCGGAGATACTTGCCGAGGTTTACGTCGAATTGATTGGTGCACGGCAGGCGCAGCTCGGTCTTGCCGAATCCAGCGAGCGCGGACCGAACGGCCCTGACGATGCAATTGTCGTACGTGCGCGCCCTCAGCCGTTGGCGGCGCGGTTGAGCGAGGCAGAACTTGCTGCGCACCGCGCCTTTGTAGCTAGCCTCGGTGAAAACGCGTTGTGGGGCTATTACCAGCCTGGGAGTATTTGATCAGCTGCCCACGGCAGGCGCCGGCGTTGGCTGCACCTGGGCCATCTTCTGGCGATATAGACTGACAAAGTCCACGGGATCGAGCAGGAGCGGCGGGAAGCCGCCGTTACGGACCGCAGTCGCAATGACCTCCCGCGCAAACGGGAACAGCAGACGCGGGCATTCGATCATCACGACCGGGTTGAGACTTTCTTGCGGCACGTTTCGAATTCGGAACACCCCGGCGAATTCCAGCTCGAATCGGAATAACAATGTCGAGGACGTCTCGGCTTTCCCATCCAGTTTAATCGCAACCTCAACCTCTGATTCTGACAAAGGTGTCGCGCCAACATTGATCTGAATTGCGATCTGCGGTTGTTCCTGCCGGACGTTGAGCGATTGCGGCGCGTTTGGGTTCTCGAACGAAAAATCCTTGATGTATTGGGCAACTACGGTGAGCTGCGGTTGCTCCTGGCCAGCTCCCGGTGTCGGACCGACTTGTGCTGGCCCCCCATTTGTCGTCGTCATAAACGCTCCTTCAGACCACGCCACAGCGCGCGCGGCGGTTGGCTAACATAGGGTCGGTGAGGGAACAAGGATGCACGCCGATCAGCGTCGGCGCTCATCCTTGCGATGGTCAGACAATGAGGGGTCATGCACCTGATGCCACTGTTCGGGCGCAAGATCGACAACGCCGTCTTCTTGTCGAGGCGTTGCGCCGATAAAAGTGCGGCGCAGCGATCCGACCAGCAGGACCAGGGCGACAACGTCGGTAATAAACCCCGGAATCAGCAGTAAAATCCCCGCGAGCAGCGTGAAGCCGCCCCCAGCGTCTGTCTGCAGGGCCGCAAAAGAACCGTGGTCCAGTTTGACACGAATGCGGGCCACATGGCCGCTGCCGGCATGGCGCAAAATCAAAGCGCCGCAAAGCGATCCGGCCAATATCAAGCTTAACGCCCACCCGAAGCCAATTGTCGCAACAACTGCAATGAACGTGGCAAGTTCCAGGATGGGCACCGCGAGGACTGCCAATATTACCCATTTTGCCACATTCATCGGTGCTTCTCTGATAGTGCGATGTTGGCCTAGGCGTCCTGATCGTCTAAGGTTCGCTTGAGAGACCTGAATTGCGCCGAAGCACCGGCGCGAGGCCCGGCCCAACGGATTGATGCGGCCAATAACGGATGCAACAGCGGCGGTGCCGATCGACGGCATTCGATCGTACGCAAACGCAAATCCGGCCGGCGAGTGGCCACGGTAGCCGAAAGCATGCGAGACGTGTTCGATATCTATACCATCATTTTTCTGGCGCTCGCGGTGTTCATTTTCCTGCGCCTGCGCAGTGTATTGGGTCAACGGACGGGCAGGGAGCGACCGCCGTACGATCCATATTCGGCGCGTGAGCCCGTACGGCCGGCACCGGAGAAAGTTGTTGCGCTTCCCAATCGGACGACGGAGACGGTCGCACCAAAGCCCACGGATCCTGTCGAGAGTCCGTCGGATCGATGGAAGGGTGTTGCAGAGGCTGGCTCAGTCATTGCTGGGGGACTTGACGCTATTGCCGCCGCTGATTCAAATTTCGACGGCAAACATTTTTTGACCGGCGCGCGTGCGGCCTATGAAATGATCGTCAACGCTTACGCTGAAGGCGATCGACGGACATTGAAAAATCTTCTTGCGCGCGAGGTCTATGACGGCTTTGAGAGCGCGATCGCAGAGCGGGAAAAGCGTGGCGAGACGGTGGAGAGTCGGTTTGTATCGATCGACAATGCCGATATCACAGCTGCTGAACTACGTGGCCGCAATGCGCAAGTGACGGTACGCTTCCAGTCAAAGCTTGTTTCGGTCACACGCGACAAGGATGGCAAGGTCATCGACGGGAATGCCGAGAAAATGACCGACATTACCGATGTCTGGACCTTCGCACGTGACGTCAGTGCACGCGATCCGAACTGGAAATTGATTGCCACCGAAGCCGGGCAATGAGCGCATGCCGGAGCCGCTTTTCCGCACACTCCTTCAATTTTGCTTTGGTCTCTCGATAACCGCCGCAACCATAGCCCCGGCGTTGGCCACCAGCGTTCATTTGCGCAACGCGCGCGCCGAGGCCGTCAGCTTTGCTGACCTCGCAGGCTGGAAGGACGACGACCAAAAAGCGGCCTTCGACACTTTTCTCAAGAGCTGCGGTGCTATTCTGAATGGCACGCGCGCGATGCGGGCGGCACGGCCGTTCTATGGTGCCCTGTTTAAGGTGTGCGAGCGCGCGGTGTCGGCTGGCGAACTCGATCGCGACCGCGCTCGCGCCTTTTTCGAGGACAACTTCAAGCCGATGCGTGTCACCCCGGCCGGCCAGACGCAGGGATTTTTCACCGGGTACTACGAGACGGAAGTGGACGGCTCACGCTTTCCCAGTGATGAATACTCCATTCCGATGTACGCGGCGCCGGCCGAAACCGTGAGAAAACGTCAGAGCAAGGTTTTCGCCGATCTTGACCGCACTAGAATCGAGGATGGTGCTCTCGCGGGAAAGAGCTTGGAAATCTGCTATGTCAAAAGCCCCATCGACGCCTTCTTTGCCCAGATTCAAGGCTCGACGCGAGTCAAACTCGACAGCGGAAAATTGCTGCGACTGAATTATATCGCGAGCAACGGAATGCCTTATACGCCGGTCGGAAAGTTCCTGATTGACCGCGGTATCGTTTCAAAAGAAGAAATGTCGATGGACAAGATTCGCGAATTCATGGAGGCGAATCCCGAAGAAGGAAAAGCGCTGCGGCAGAAAAACCGCTCTTTCGTTTTCTTTCAGGAAACCGCATTGAGCGCACACGACGAGTGCATCGGCGGACAGGGCGTTCCACTTACCCCGGGCCGCTCGCTGGCGGTTGACAAGAAGATTCATATTTATGGAACGCCAATCTGGATTGATGCCGAGTTTCCGATCGATAGCGAAAAGCCGGAAACCAAATTCCGTCATCTGCTGGTGGCGCAGGACACCGGATCAGCGATTGTTGGGCCGGCGCGCGCCGATATCTATTTTGGGCACGGCGAAGAGGTCGGTCACATCGCAGGGCGCATCAAGCAGAACGGGCAGTTCGTGATGCTCGTACCGCAGAGTGTCGCAGTCAGCGGCAGCGCAGTAGCGGCTGTGACGAATATCCCGCTTCCAGCACCGCGCCCGAAAATGATCGTTACCGCCGCGGCCCGTTCGAGCACGACCGGAAGCGTGTCGGCACAGCGTGCCAAACGGCGTCACTAGCTCGATGAAGCCCAGCGACGGCAAACGGCGTCGCGCCCTCTCTGCCGCAGAGCGGGTGTTGTGGACCGCTATCACCAAATCGATTGCGCCGCTGCGGGATTCGGATAGCTCGGAAGACGTTGAGACGGCGGAACATATCGCTCCGCAGATCGATATACCTTCTCCAAAAAAAGCGCGGGTGGCTGAACCGGCAGGCAATAGGGCGCCGCCGCCCCTTGCAGCGCTCGGACGTCGCATCCGCACGCGGGTCGCACGCGGCAAAGAGGTAATCGATGGCCGCCTTGATTTGCACGGGCTGACCCAAAGCGAAGCGCACACGGCACTTTTGCGTTTCCTGCGCGCCGCGACCGCACGCGACGCCCGGCTTGTGCTTGTCATCACCGGAAAAGGGGGCCGAGGCGAGGGTGAACGAGGAATCCTCAAGCGTCAGGTGCCGCAGTGGCTAAGCCTGCCGGAATTTCGGGCATTGATAATCGGCTTCGAGCAAGCGCACGTTACTCATGGAGGCGAAGGCGCGCTGTACATCCGGGTGCGGCGCACGCGGCACCTTTGAAGTCGCAGTGCATATCAGAGAATAAAGCGGCTTAAATCGGCGTTCTTTGCGAGATCACCGACGTGCTTCTGCACATAGTCCGCATCGATTTTGACGTGTTCGCCGGAACGATCGGGCGCCGCAAACGAGACTTCGTCGAGCACTCTTTCCATTACTGTCTGTAGTCGACGGGCGCCGATATTCTCGACGCTGGCATTCACCGCGACGGCGATGTCCGCAATGGCATCGATGGCATCCTCGCCGAATTCAAGCGTCACGCCCTCGGTGCTCATGAGCGCAATATACTGCTTGATCAGCGAGGCTTCCGGCTCGGTCAGGATTCGGCGGAGATCGTCACGTGTGAGCGCCTTGAGCTCGACACGGATCGGCAGCCGCCCTTGCAGTTCGGGCAACAAGTCTGATGGTTTCGATATATGAAACGCGCCGGACGCAATGAAGAGAATGTGGTCAGTTTTGACCGGTCCGTGCTTTGTATTGACAGTGGTGCCTTCAATTAACGGCAGCAAGTCGCGCTGCACGCCTTCACGTGATACGTCGGCGCCGCGCAACCCCTCCCGACCAGCAATCTTGTCAATCTCGTCGAGAAACACGATGCCGTTTTGCTCGACGGCCTTTATGGCTTCCTGCACCAGCTGATCGGTGTCGAGCAGCTTGTCGGATTCTTCATTGACCAATATGTCGTGCGATTCCTGAACAGTTACGCGTCGCGTCTTTGTACGGCCGCCGCCGAGTTTGCCGAAGATATCGCCGATATTGATTGCGCCCATCTGTGCGCCCGGCATGCCGGGTATCTCGAACATCGGCATGCCGCCACTGCCGGCCTGCACTTCGATCTCTATTTCCTTGTCGTTCAACTCGCCTGCTCGCAGCTTTTTCCGGAAACTCTCCCGTGTGGCAGGACTTGCGCCAGGGCCGACCAGTGCGTTGAGGACGCGTTCTTCCGCCGACTGTTCGGCTCGTGCCTGGACGTCCTTACGCTTTCGCTCGCGCACAAGTGCGATTCCAATCTCAACGAGATCGCGCACAATTTGCTCGACATCGCGGCCGACATATCCGACTTCGGTAAATTTGGTTGCCTCGACTTTCAGGAACGGCGCGCCAGCAAGCCGCGCGAGTCGGCGGGAGATCTCGGTCTTGCCGACGCCGGTGGGGCCGATCATCAGGATGTTCTTCGGGAGCACTTCCTCGCGCAGCCTTTCGTCAAGCTTTAACCGCCGCCAGCGGTTGCGCAGCGCGATTGCAACCGCGCGCTTTGCGTCGCCCTGGCCGACGATATAGCGATCCAGTTCGGAGACGATTTCGCGGGGAGAAAAGTCGGTCATGATCAGTATCGGGTTTCAGGTTCAGTCGCCGGCCTTAATAAGAAGCGCCGCTGGTAGGGGAAATCGAGCGCTTTCGCTCACGACTTCAAGGTCTCGACGGTGACATTGCGATTGGTGAAGACGCAAATCTCCGCCGCGATGTCGAGCGACTTTCGCACGATCTGCTCGGCATCGAGCGGCCCATCCAGCAGCGCGCGTGCCGAGGCGAGTGCATAGTTGCCACCGGAGCCGATTCCCATGATGCCATTTTCGGGCTCCAGCACGTCGCCAGTGCCGGTGAGGACTAACGAGACGTTCGCGTCGGCGACAATCATCATTGCTTCGAGACGACGCAAATAACGGTCGGTTCGCCAATCTTTGGCGAGCTCAACTGACGCACGGGTTAGCTGGCCTGGGTATTGCTCGAGCTTGGCTTCCAGTCGCTCGAATAAGGTGAAGGCGTCCGCAGTGGCACCGGCAAAGCCGCCAATTACGTCGCCCTTGCCAAGGCGCCGGACTTTTTTTGCATTGGATTTGACGATGGTCTGGCCAATCGAAACCTGGCCGTCGCCTCCGATAACGACCGAGCCACCCTTGCGGACGGTCAAGATGGTTGTGCCATGCCAGGAGGGAAGTTCGTTCGGTGACATACGGTTAAAGCCCCACGATCCGCGTCATCTAGTCATGACGAGCTGTATTTGCAAATCGTTCGCAACGCTGTGGCGAATCCCGCAAACCCCTGATAAAAGGCGCGCGAACAAAGGACTTTCGCATGCGCAAGGGCACCGTTAAGCGCAGGACCAAGGAAACCGACGTCGAGATCGAAATCGATCTCGACGGAGCCGGCCGCGGATCGATTGCAACCGGCATAGGTTTTCTCGACCACATGCTCGACCTGCTTGCGCGGCACTCACGCATCGACATCGCGGTCAAGGCCAAGGGCGACCTGCACATCGATCATCACCATACCACCGAAGATGTTGGCATCGCGCTCGGACAGGCCGTCAAGCAGGCCCTCGGTGATATGAAGGGCATTACGCGATATGCCGACGTGCAGGTACCAATGGACGAAGCACTGACGCGAGTCGCAATCGACATTTCCGGTCGACCGCTCCTGGTCTTCAAGGCCGAGTTCGTGCGCGACAAGGTCGGCACGTTCGACACCGAGCTTGTGCAGGAGTGGTTTCAGGCCTTCGCAATGAATGCTGGTATAACGCTTCATGCCGAGGTGCTGTATGGCACCAACGACCATCATATCGCCGAGTCCTGCTTTAAGGGTTTAGCGCGCGCGCTGCGCGCGGCCGTGGCCATTGACCCGCGCGCTAACGACGAAGTGCCGTCTACGAAGGGTTCACTGGGGTGACGCCGCCAGCGGTCGGAGGCGATCCGACTCTTGCAGTCCCTTTCTCGTAGAATGGCTGACGAGCCGGCCATAATCAGTTTGAGGATGAGGACGTGTAATGCCCACCTATACCGTACACGCGCCACAGCCCGGGTGGACCAACGATGCATCGCGCACGCTGGAGCAATTTGTATTCGTGCGTGATGGTTTTCATTTTTGGGCATTTGTATTGGCACCGCTATGGCTACTGTTGCATCGGCTCTGGCTGGCTCTGATAATTTATGTTGTCGGCTATGGCGCCCTCAGTTTCGGGTTCGCCTTTGCACGTGTGCCCTCGAGTACCCAGTTGCTTGTCGCGCTGCTAATCGCGCTGCTGATGGGATTCGAGGCTTCGAGTACCTGGAGGTGGACCTTGAATCGCCGCGGTTGGGCGACGCTCGGATTCGTGGTCGCCGAGGATGCTGAAACGGCGGAACGCCGCTTCTTTGCGGAGTGGCAAAAGCGCGCAGCCGATGCTCCTTCAATTCCTCCAACCGAATCGAAATATTCAGCTCCGGTACGGCGAGGCCCGCCTTCACAATCCGACGTCATTGGCCTGTTTCCGGAGCCGGGAGGCCAAAGGTGAGTGTTGCAATTGTCGACTACGGCTCCGGCAATCTGCATTCAGCTGCCAAGGCATTCGAGCGGGCAGCGCGCGAAAGCGGACAAGGTCAGCCGGTTGTCGTGACCGGCGATCCCGACACCGTTTCGCGAGCTGATCGTATCGTCCTGCCTGGCGTCGGCGCTTTTGCAGATTGTCGGCGTGGACTCGATGAAATTCCAGGGATGATCGATGCGCTTGAGCACACGGTGCACAAGAACGGTAAGCCTTTCTTCGGAATTTGCGTCGGCATGCAATTGATGGCCGAACGGGGTCGCGAGTACCGGATCACGCCTGGTCTTGGCTGGATAGCGGGCGAGGTCGATCGTATCACGCCGTCCGATCCCAATCTGAAAATCCCGCATATGGGCTGGAATACGCTCAACATGCTGACGGATCACCCAGTAGCCGATGGTATTCCGCTCGGACCGGACGGCTTGCACGCATATTTCGTGCACTCCTATCAATTGATAACAGCACGCGACGCTGACCTGATCGCGCAGGCCGACTACGGCGGACCCGTTACAGCCATCGTCGGCCGCGACAACATGGTTGGCACACAGTTTCATCCGGAAAAAAGCCAGCGACTTGGTCTCGCCCTGATTGCGAATTTTTTGAAGTGGAAGCCGTGATTCTCTTTCCTGCGATCGATCTTAAGGAAGGATTGGCCGTTCGTCTTGAGCAGGGCGATATGGCCCGCGCCACTGTCTTTCATCGGGATCCGGCCGCACAGGCGCGCGCGTTCGAGCAACAGGGGTTCGAATATCTTCATATTGTCGACCTCGACGGCGCATTCGCCGGCAAGCCAATGAATGGCGCCGCCGTCGACCGAATCCTTGAGACGGTCAGCATCCCCGTGCAATTGGGTGGGGGAATCCGCGACACCGCGACGGTTGAAACGTGGCTGGAGAAAGGTGTCACCCGCATCATTATCGGAACTGCGGCTGTGCGCGATCCGCCTTTCGTCAAGCAGGCCGCGCGCGACTATCCTGGGCAAATCGCGGTAGGACTCGATGCACGCGCCGGAAGGGTGGCTGTTGGGGGCTGGGCCGAGACATCCGAATTGTCGGCACTCGACATCGCACGTCGTTTTGAAGATGTTGGAGTTGCGGCCATCGTCTACACGGATATCGCGCGCGACGGTATGCTGCAGGGACTAAACCTCGATGCCACGATTGCGCTTGCGGATGCGATTTCAATTCCGGTGATCGCATCGGGAGGTCTCGCATCAATCGAGGATATTCGGGCGTTGCTTAGCCCACGCGCCAGAAAGCTTGCCGGCGCGATCGCAGGCCGCGCGCTCTACGACGGTCGACTCGACGCTGTAGAGGCACTCAAGCTCATTAGCACAGCAAGGATGGCGACCTGATGTTCAAGGTTCGCATCATTCCGTGCCTCGACGTGAAAGATGGCCGGGTCGTCAAGGGCGTGAATTTCGTCAATTTGCGCGACGCTGGCGATCCCGTCGAGGCGGCGATTGCGTACGACGCCGCCGGTGCAGATGAGCTCTGTTTCCTCGACATCACGGCGAGTCACGAAAACCGCGATACGATCTACGACGTGGTTACACGGACGGCCGAGGCCTGCTTCATGCCGTTGACCGTCGGCGGTGGCGTGCGCACGGTTGACGATATCCGCAGGCTGCTGACCTGCGGCGCGGACAAGGTATCGATCAATACTGCGGCGGTAGCGCGCCGCGCCTTTGTAAAGGAGGCAGCCGAGAAATTCGGGGACCAATGTATCGTGGTTGCTATCGATGCGAAGAAGGTTTCGAAAGCCGGTGAAAAAGAACACTGGGAAATTTTCACGCATGGCGGGCGCAATCCAACAGGCCTTGACGCTATCAATTATGCCAAGGAAGTGGTGGCATTGGGCGCTGGCGAGATTTTGCTGACGTCGATGGATCGCGATGGGACCAAGGCCGGCTACGACATTGCGCTTACACGCGCAGTGGCGGATGCCGTCAAGGTTCCGGTCATCGCCTCGGGCGGGGTCGGCACCTTGGATCATTTGGTTGAAGGCATCCGCGATGGTCACGCAACCGCGGTGCTGGCAGCTTCAATCTTTCATTTCGGTGAGCACACGGTGCACGAAGCTAAGGATTATATGGCTAAAGCCGGCCTGCCGATTCGCATGGATACGTAGTATGCCGCCCTCTCCCCGCAGGGGAGGAGAGGTGATAAAGGACCGCCCAAGAGGACTGCACATGGGCAAGTTCACGCTGGCCGACCTGGAAAAACGGGTTCAAGAGCGCGCCAAGGCAAGCGCTGCGGAATCTTATACGCGCGCGCTGATCGAAAAGGGCGTAGCCCACTGTGCCAAAAAGCTTGGCGAGGAGGCCATCGAAACCGGCCTGGCCGCCGTGCAGGAGGACAACAACCGGCTCACCGATGAAGCGGCTGATCTTCTTTATCATCTGCTGGTGCTGCTGGAAGCACGCGGCGTAACATTGGCCGATGTCGAGGCGGCGCTTGAGAAACGGACGGCGCAGAGCGGGCACGAAGAAAAATCGGCGCGACCACGCTGATCGGATGTTGTGATGGAACAGCGCATCGAAGAAAACCTCTCGCCCTACCGAACCTTCTCGCGCGCGGAATGGGCCGCACTCCGCGAGGATACGCCGATGACGCTGACCCAGGAGGAGGTCACGCGTCTGCGTTCGCTGCACGACCGGCTCGACATGAAAGAGGTCGAGGAAATCTATCTGCCGCTTTCGCGACTTTTATCGATGTACGTGGCGGCAACGCAAAGGCTGTTCGTCGCACAGGAGCGTTTTCTTGGCACGGGAGATACCAAGATGCCGTATATCATCGGCGTGGCGGGCTCGGTCGCCGTCGGTAAATCAACGACGGCCCGTGTGCTGCAGGCGCTGCTGGCGCGATGGCCGAACGTGCCGAAGGTCGATCTCATCACAACGGATGGATTTCTGTTTCCGAATTCCATCCTGGAACGGGAAGGCCTGATGGAAAAGAAGGGCTTTCCCGAAAGCTACGATCTTCCGGCGTTGCTGCGGTTCCTGTCTGACGTGAAGGCTGGTCGCCGCCCGGCACGCGCGCCGATCTATTCGCATCTCGTCTATGATGTGGTCCCCAACCAGTCGATTGAAGTCGATCGGCCCGACATTCTCATCGTCGAAGGCCTTAACGTTCTGCAGACTGGCCGGCTGCCGAGGGATGGCAAAGCCATTCCGTTCGTTTCGGACTTTTTCGATTTTTCGGTCTATCTCGACGCTGATGAAACTGTGTTGAAATCCTGGTACGTCGACCGGTTTTTGACGTTGCGCAGTACCGCGTTTCGTGATCCGAAATCCTATTTCCACCGCTATTCAAATCTGTTGGACAAAGAGGCGACCGAGACAGCATCATCGATCTGGTCGCGCATCAACCTCGTCAACCTGCACGAGAATATCCTGCCGACGCGGCAACGCGCTGATCTCATTTTGAAGAAGAGCGAGAGCCATCTCGTCGAAGAGGTCTCGCTGAGAAGGCTTTGATCAGGCCGCGCGGCGACTGAGATCAAAATGCTCGAAATAGCGTTGCTTGATCGCCGATATGGGCAGAACGATCAGCACGTCCGTCGTACCGAATTCGTAGTCAATCACCGCACCGTCGCCGATATAGGCGCCAAGTCGCAAATAGCCTTTGATCAACGGCGGAAGCGCGCGCAGCGCCGCCTTCGGATCGACCGCCTCTTTCGACATCTGGTTCATTTCGACGTAACGGTCGGACAGCGCCCTCGCACGCCATGGCTCCGGCGCACTGGCGTAGTGATGAAGGAATGACAGCGGCAGCGCCAACCGCTTCGGATCGGTGTCATCGAGGCTCGCGCATCCGAACATTACATCGCAGTGGTTCTGCAGGACGTAGGCGTGAATACCGTGCCAGAGAAGTTCGACGGTGCGCTTGACCCGATAGGACGAAAGTACGCAAGACCGGCCGAGCTCAAGGAATTGCAGACGGCTGTGGCGGGCAACGAGAGCTCTGATATCAAACTCACCGGCGGTGTAGAATCCGCCATACTCTTCAGCGAGCGATTGGCGCAGCAGCCGATAAGTACCAACCACGGCTGGCCGGTTCAGGGCACCGCGATCGCGCGCCGCATGATCGATTACAAGCAGGTGGTCACATATCGCGTCGTAGCCATCGATATCGCGCCGCGCGAGGCGTCGGGCAGGATTGGGAACCGCGGATCCCTCTTGGTAGAAAACCTTGTAACGAACTTTTTGAGCCTGACGCACCTCCGCGGCGGTCCGGGCCAGCCGTACTTCCAGCGTACCGATCCGGCCCATTGTTCGCGAAGTCCGATGAGCGCGTGTGGCCGATGCGCGTAGGCCGCCGTAGGCCTGCAATGACGAAATAAGTCCCGACATACCGGGGCTTGCCGGGGTCGGTCGCAGGCGCTCGAACAGGCTGCGTGGCGGCTGAAGGGTGGCGCGAATGGCCATACGCATTCAGAATCCTGTATTTAAGTGTGCTTGGCACTTTGACTGTGAAATCCGGACGCCCGAATCATATTCGTAACGCGTGATACCCCTACACCACGGGCCGGATAC
>Ga0247793_1000011_pt1 | contig 35692 bp, 29 predicted proteins | sample UWRJS223509R6_FD_180939 | JGI IMG/M metagenome (GOLD analysis project Ga0247793, IMG submission 180939) | Soil microbial communities from Arlington Agricultural Research Station in Wisconsin, United States - UWRJ-S223-509R-6 | ecosystem: Environmental > Terrestrial > Soil > Agricultural land...
GGCGCTCAATCCGGACAATCTTGTCTGCCGCGCCATTCGCGCCATCAAGAATGAGGTGCCGGAGATTGGTGTCCTATGTGACGTGGCTCTGGACCCCTTCACAAGCCATGGTCATGACGGCCTGTTGCGCGACGGCGTCATTCTGAATGACGAAACGGTCGCCGTGCTTGTGAAACAGGCTTTGGTCCAAGCGGAAGCCGGCTGCGACATCATCGCGCCTTCAGACATGATGGATGGGCGCGTTGGCGCTATCCGCAAGACGCTCGACGCCGCGAAATTCACCGACGTGTCAATCATGTCCTACGCCGCAAAATATGCATCGGCGTTTTATGGGCCATTCCGTGATGCTGTTGGTTCCGCGAAGACGCTCACCGGCGACAAGCGCACCTATCAGATGGACTTCGGAAATTCCGACGAAGCCTTGCGTGAGGTTGCGCTCGACATCGAGGAAGGCGCCGACATGATCATGGTTAAGCCGGGCCTGCCTTATCTCGATATCGCGCAGCGCGTGAAAGAAATCTTTGGCATGCCGACCTTCGCCTATCAGGTGTCGGGCGAGTACGCGATGATCATGGCGGCGGCGCAGAACGGCTGGCTCGACGGCGAGCGTGCCATGATCGAAAGCCTGACGGCGTTCAAACGGGCCGGCTGTGACGGAGTTCTGACCTATTTCGCCCCGCGCGTGGCGCAAAAGCTCAAAGCAGGTTGACGCGATCAGGGCGCTTCCCTCCCGGTCACCCGCCCAGTGACCCATGAATTCGACAGGTTGACGTCCCATGGGTGAATTCGCCATCGGTCAAGGCGTGTCTCGCTTTGAGGATCCGCGGTTGGTGCGGGGTGGCGGACGTTATACGGACGACATCAAGTTGCCGGGCCTGGTCCACGGCATCGTGCTGCGATCACCCCACGCGCACGCAAAAATCAGATCGATCGACATCGCCGCGGCAAAGACGGCGCCCGGCGTGCTGGCGGTGCTTACCAGCGCGGACATCAAGACGGCCGGCTACGGCGACTTGCCGGTGCCTGGAGGGCTCAAGCGCCGTGACGGCTCGCCGATGTATAGGCCGCGCTATCCGATCCTGGCTGAGGACCGGGTGCGCTGGGTCGGCGATAGCGTTGCTTTTGTCGTTGCCGAGACGGTTGCGCAGGCGCTCGACGCCGCCGAGATGATCTCGGTCGGCTACGAGGAGTTGCCCGCCGTCACATCGACCGCGGAAGCACCGAAGCCCGGTGCACCGCGGGTGTGGGACGACTGCCGGGACAATATCTGCTTTGTCGAATTGATCGGCGACAAAGCAGCCGTCGATGCGGCGTTCGCACGCGCCGCGCATGTGACCCGGCATCGCTTTGTGATCAACCGCGTCACCGCAGCGACAATGGAACCGCGCGGTGCCGTCGGTGACTACAATGCGGCTGACGGCCGCTACACCATCTATACGCCGATACAGCGCCCACATCCGACCCGCGCCGACCTCGCGAAGGTACTCAAGGTGCCGGAAAGCAAGGTGCGCATTGTCACCGGCGATACGGGCGGCAGTTTCGGCATGAAGTCGCCGATCTTCAATGAAACGCCTCTGGTGCTACTCGCCTCGAAGCTCATTGGCCGACCTGTCAAGTGGATCAGCACGCGCACCGAAGCGTTCCTGAGCGATGCGCAGGCACGCGACAATGTAACGGAAGCGGAGCTAGCCCTCGACAGAGACGGAAACTTCATCGCTTTTCGCGTGAAGACCTTTGCCGCGATTGGCGCCTATTTGCAGCACGCGATGCCGGCATTCGTACTCAACGCCGGCACACTTGCCGGAGTGTATCGCACGCCCGCGATGCATGTCGACATTACAGCTGTTTTCAGCAACACCAACCCGATGCGCCCGTATCGCGGCAACGGACGGCCCGAGGCTGCGTACGTGATTGAGCGCATGGTTGATCTGGCCGCCGCGGAACTGGGCATGGATCCAACCGAGCTGCGGCGGCGCAACTATGTCCCGCCTGCAGCTATGCCATTCAAGACCGGGCTCACCTTCACCTACGACAGTGGTGAATTTGAAAAGAATATGGATCTCGCGCTTGACCTTGCCGATCGCAAGGGCGTGAAAGCGCGCAAAGCAGAAGCCCGCAAACGCGGCAAGCTGCTTGGCTTTGGCCTTTCGAACACGATCGAACGCGCAGGCGCACCGAGCACGGAGGGTGCGGAAGTTCGTTTTGACCGCTCAGGCTCACTTATCCTTTTCTCGGGCTCGAACTCGCAAGGTCAGGGTCACGAGACGGTGTTCAAGCAGCTGGTCTGCGATCGCCTCGGCCTCGATCCAAAAGAGGCGCAATACATTCAGGGCGATACCGATCAGGTCTTTTATGGCGAAGGCACGGGTGGTTCGCGCTCGGCCACGCTCGCTGGTTCGGCATTCCATCTGGCGACCGAAAAGGTCGTGACAAAAGCCCGCGCGATTGCTGCCAACATGCTCAAGGTCGAAGAGGCCGATCTGAAATTCGATGAAGGCGTATTTTCGACAAACAAGACGAACCGTACGCTATCGGTCAAAGAAATTGCCGCCGCTTCATTTGATGCCGCCAATCTTCCAAGCGGCATCGAGCCGGGTCTTTTCGCAACGGCGGTCTACAAGGCACCGGTCAACAATTATCCGAACGGTTGCCATATCTGTGAGCTCGAGATCGATCGCGAGACCGGCAAGGTCGAGATCACCCGCTACAGCGTCGTCGATGACTTTGGCACCGTTCTCAATCCCCTGTTGCTGCATGGCCAGGTCCACGGCGGCATCGCCCAGGGGGCCGGGCAGGCCCTTATGGAAGACATCCATTTCGATGGTTCCGGTCAGCTCGTCACCGCGTCGTTCATGGACTACGCCATGCCGCATGCACACGACCTCTGCGACATGGAGGTCGAGAGCAATCCGGTGCCGACCAAGACCAATCCCTTGGGCGTGAAAGGCGCCGGCGAGGCCGGATGTGTCGGCGCCCTGCCGGCGGTCGCAAACGCGCTGGTCGATGCCCTGTCCGAGTTCGGCGTCAAACATATCGAGATGCCGGCGACCCCCGAGCGGATCTGGCGGGCAATGCGCGGCTAGCGCAATAGGCCGTATACTGAGCGCTGATTCGACCTAACCCGGCGCCCGTATTGCGTCCCCCGCCCAGGAGAAATTCATGCGCAATGTCGGACGCAAGCTGGCTTTTGTGCTTGCCTCATCCAATCACGGCACGATGATCGTCAATCGTCTCGACTACCGCATGAGCGGCCCCGATAGCGGCATCGGTGTCGGCTACCAACTGCTGGAAGCGGCAACATTCGATCCGGTGGAAGTCGAACTTGCGCTGCAATTGATCGAGGCACGCAAGCGCGTCCACGGCGACGGCGTAGTTGCCATCGATGGCGGCGCCAATATCGGCGTTCACACTGTCGAGTGGGCGACGGCGATGACCGGCTGGGGCTCGGTCATCGGAATCGAAGCCCAGGAGCGAATTTATTACGCGCTTGCCGGAAATATCGCGATCAACAACTGCTTCAACGCAATTGCCATGCACGCGGCAATATCGTCGGAGCCAGGCATCATGCTGATTCCGACGCCGGACTACCTTGTTCCGTCGAGCTTTGGAAGCCTCGAGCTCAAGCCGCGCGCCGAAACGGAATTCATCGGCCAGCCGATCGACTATTCCGCAGGCAACACGGTCGCGATCCAGAAGATGTCGATCGACGCACTCAGTTTGCCCCGCGTAGATTTCATCAAGCTCGACATCGAGGGAATGGAGCTCGAGGCGCTGGAAGGTGCGCGCCAGACAATCGAGCGCAGCCATCCAATTTTCCTGGTTGAATCCATCAAGGCAGGCCGCGAGCGTCTGCGTAGCTTCCTGGACCAATGCGGATATAAGGTCGTTGAAGCCGGCATCAATTTGCTCGCGATCCACAAGAGCGACCCGGTCGTCAACGAGCTGCAAATCCCCGACATGCCGGCGCAATCGTCGGCGGCCTGAGCAACTCACGCCATCGCTGCGCCAGGCTCGATCCGGACCGGCTGATAGCCGTCAGCAGCGAGCGCGCGCATTATCTCCTCGGCGTGCGCGGCATCGCGTGTCTCGACAGTCACGTCGAGCTTCGCGCCTTTCGCGGGTACATCCAGAAACAGCCGCCGGTGATCGACCTCGAGAATATTGGCGCCCAACGTCCCAAGGCGTGTCGCGATGATCCCAAGGACTCCAGGCCGGTCCGGAATGGTCAATCGGAACGACACGATACGGTTCTCGCGCTCGAGCTCCCGCACCATGATGGAAGCGACCACACGCGCGTCGATGTTGCCCCCGCACAACACCAGCCCGACTTTTTTGCGTTTGAACAACTCAGGCCTTGCGAGCATAGCGGCAAGGCCTGCGGCGCCGGCACCCTCCGCCATGGTCTTTTGCAGGGTTAGATAGGCGTTGACGGCGCGCTCGAGCTGCACTTCATCGACCAAAATGATCTCCGAAACGAGGTCGCGAATGATCGGCAATGTAAGTTTGCCAACATTCTTGACAGCGATGCCCTCCGCAAGCGTCGATCCGCCGATCAGCCGGCTCTCGTTGTGGAGCGCGTTCCAGATGGAAGGATAGAGCGCGGATTCGGCCCCCACGACTTCTATGCTGCGGCTTTTGCCACGCGCTGCGATGACGTTGCCTGCAATAAGTCCGCCTCCCCCGACGGGAAACACGAGAATGTCCAAGTCGTGAACGTCTTCCAGCATTTCGAGTGCGATCGTTCCCTGCCCGGCTATGATACGGGGGTCGTCATAAGGATGAACGAGCAGAAGCCCGCGCTGCGATTGGATCTGTTCGCAACGCGACTGCGCTTCGGCCACTGTCTCTCCGTGCAAAACGACTTCGGCACCATATGAGCGAGTTGCCGCTATCTTCACGAAAGGCGTCGTCACCGGCATCACGATCGTTGCCGGAATGCGGAGCCGCTGGGCATGATAGGCCACCGCCTGGGCATGGTTGCCCGCCGACATGGTGATCACGCCGCGTGCGCGTTCGGCGTCGCTCAACGACGCCAGCTTCACCAAGGCGCCGCGATCCTTGAATGAGTTGGTGACCTGAAGATTTTCGTATTTGACGTAAACCTCGGCGCCGGTGAGCGCAGAGAGCTTTGGCGCTGGCAACATTGGGGTGCGCAGCACCACGCCCGCGATGACGCGGCGCGCCGCTTCAATGTCGGCAAGGGCTATAGGCGGAGTTTCTGGTCTTGGCGCCATCCGTCGCACCATGCCGCAAGGCTGACAAAGGTTCCAGCCGCGCCCGCGACCAATGCGGCAGGCCCTTGCGGATGGCCTCATCTTTCTCCATCTGGACCGACACCGGCTACGCTATAATAGATCGCAGCGGGAGCTTGCGTAATGTCGATGGACATCAAACCACACGCCTACGATCCGGCTACCCAACCGGAACTGTTCGAGGGCGTTTTGGCGCGCCGGGTCGTGGCCTTTGTCATCGACTTCATCATTCTCGCCGTCCCGGTCTTGCTGGCAGCGATGTTCATTTTTGCCTTTGGCATTGTCACACTGGGGCTTGGATTTGCCCTGTATTGGCTGCTCTCCCCTGCAACGGTCATCTGGGCATTGCTCTACTTTGGCGGCACGCTCGGAGGACCGAATTCCGCAACCATCGGGATGCGGGTGATGGATCTCGAAATGCGCACCTGGTATGGCGCGCCCGCCTATTTCGTATTGGGCGCCGTGCACGCCATCGCATTCTGGTTCACGGTGTCGTTCTTTACGCCGTTCGTGCTGTTGGTAGCTTTCTTCAATCAGCGTCGGCGGCTTCTGCACGACATCCTGCTTGGCACCGTCATCATTAACAATGCGTCCCGGGCCTCGATGCTGCGGGGATCCATGCAGGGCGCCCGGGCGGGCTGAAGGGCTTTGACGCAGGGCGTCCGGCGCGCAATGCTAGAGCGAATCCAGTACCACGACAGCATGGCCTGATTAGTGACCCAGCACTCGCGCGATACACCGCAATTCTACCTGACGGCACCCTCGCCCTGCCCCTACCTGGACGGCCAGGAAGAACGCAAGGTGTTTACGCACCTGGTCGGGGAACGCGCCGGCGAACTCAATGACCTTCTCACCCACGGCGGCTTCCGCCGCAGTCAGTCCATTGCCTACCGTCCCGCCTGCGAGGGCTGCCGGGCCTGCGTGTCGGTCCGCGTGATCGCTGCGGATTTCGCGCCGTCGCGCAACATGCGCCGAATCGCCGAACGCAACGCCGACATGGCCGGCCATATGCGTTTACCCGCGCCAACATCCGAGCAGTATTCCGTGTTTCGCGCTTACCTCGATGCACGGCACCGCGACGGCGGCATGGCCGACATGACGGTGCTCGACTACGCCATGATGATCGAGGACAGTCATGTCGATACCCGCGTTATCGAATACCGCCGCCGCGAACCCCATCTGGGTGTCAATGGGCGCAACACAGGCCGGATCCTTGCTGTCGCTCTCACCGACGTGCTTAGCGATGGCCTATCCATGGTCTATTCGTTTTTCGAACCAGACGAGGGCGACCGCTCGCTCGGCACCTTCATGATCCTTGATCACATTGAGCGCGCAAAGCGGATGGGTTTGCCTTATGTCTATCTGGGTTATTGGGTGCCCGGCTCACGCAAGATGGACTACAAGGGGCGCTTCCTGCCGCAGGAGCGCCTGATGCCATCCGGCTGGAGCCGGGTCGAGCGCTAGTGCTTTAGCCAAAAACGATGTCGTAAAGCAGCTTAAAATTGAGCGCGATGAGAATCGCGGCGGTGATGACCGCGAGCGCGGTTACCCAGCGCGGCGCGACAAGTTCGCCCAGTTTGCGACGGTCGGCGGTGAACATAACCAGCGGCACGATCGAGAACGGAAGCGCGACACCGAGCACGACTTGGCTAAGGATCAAAAGCTTCGCCGTCCCGGCCTCGCCATACCAAATCGTGACGATGGCGGCGGGCACGATGGCGATGGCACGGGTCACCAGTCGCCGCGCCCAAGGCGGCAGCCGGATGTCGATAAAGCCCTCCATCACGATCTGACCTGCCAGCGTCGCCGTCACGGTCGAGTTCATCCCGCAGCATAAGAGCGCGATCGCAAACAGCATCGGCGCCATTCCGGAGCCGAGCAGTGGCGCGATCAACTTGTGGACATCGCCGAGTTCGGAAACATCGGTCTGTCCAGTCTTGTTGAAGGTCGCAGCTGCCAGAATCAGGATCGAGGCATTGATCAGCAGCGCGAACATCAACGCGATGGTGGAATCGATGGTGGCAAGCTTGATCGCCTCGCGCCGGTCCTCGATGCCCTCACCAAAACGCCGCGTCTGCACGACACCCGAATGCAGATAGAGATTGTGCGGCATCACGGTCGCGCCGATGATGCCGATCGCGAGGTACAGCATATCGGGATTAGTGAGGATGTTGGTGGTCGGCGCAAAGCCGCGGATTACCGCGCCCCATTGCGGATCGGCAAGCGCAATCTGGATGCCGAAGCAGACCGCGATGACCCCCAGCAGAGTGACGATAAACGCCTCGATCCAGCGAAAGCCGAGGTTCTGCATCCATAGGATCAGAAACACGTCGAGCGCAGTGATCAGAACGCCGATCTCGAGCGGAATGCCAAACAGCAAGTTGAGGCCGATGGCGGTGCCAATCACTTCCGCAAGATCGGTAGAGCAGATCGCAATTTCGGCGAGCACCCACAACGGCCACGACACCGCGCGAGGAAACGCGTCACGGCATGCTTGTGCGAGATCGCGGCCCGATGCAATCCCGAGGCGCGCGCACAGCGCCTGTAGCAGGATCGCCATCAAGTTCGAAAGAAGCGCGATCGTGAGAAGCGCATAACCAAACTTCGACCCACCGGCCAACGACGTCGCCCAGTTGCCGGGGTCCATGTAACCAACGGCGACCAGGTAACCTGGGCCGAGAAAGGCCAGGAGCTTTTTGCCAAGTGAGCCCGACGGACGGGTGGCGATCGAACCGAAGACCTCCGCCAGTGGCGGCCGGCCGCGGTCGCGCCGCCAACCCGGCGCATCGCTCATCGGTTGTCGTGTCGTCGCATCCATCGAAACGATTCGAAAAAAGAACGGAATCCGAGGTCAAACCTACCTTATTGCGAATAATTTGCAATTGCAATTTATTTGGAACCTCCCCAGTTCCAATAGGTTGTCGCATGCTTGGGTGGCAAATCTGGCAATGCCGACGGGCGTTTCCATGCGTTCGGTTGGAAAGCCACCGGCACGCCGGCGAAAGCCCACGCCGCGCAAGGGGGCCACCGCGCGTCATGACTGCAGTTCACGTCCGACCATCACTAGCGCGCCGCCTTGGCGCCGCAGCCGCACTCGCCTTCAGTCCAACGCTGCTGGCGACACCCGCCTTCGCGGCCGAGAGTGAACACAGTCCGTCCGAATTTGTGTTCGTCGCGCAGCTCGTGTTGCTGATGCTCGTCGGGCGGCTGCTTGGCGAAGCCATGATCCGGATCAAGCAACCGGGCGTAATGGGGCAGTTGATTGCGGGCCTGGTGCTCGGCCCTTCCGTGCTGGGCGCGCTGGCTCCCGACTGGCAGCACGCGATCTTTCCCGCCGCAAAAGAGCAGAAGGCCATGCTAGATGCCGTTTCGCAGTTCGGCGTCCTGATGCTTTTGCTTCTCACAGGCATGGAAACCGATCTGAAGCTGGTACGCCGGACCGGCGGCGCATCAGCCATCGCCTCGATTGCCGGCATCATCATCCCCTTTACTTGCGGGGTTGCACTCGGCGAAGCCCTGCCCGACTCGATGCTGCCTGACCCAAGCAAGCGCCTGATCACATCGCTCTTCCTCGGCACCGCGCTTTCGATCGCGTCGGTCAAGATTGTGGCAACGGTGATCCGCGAAATGAATTTTATGCGCCGGACGGTCGGCCAGGTGATCCTTGCCTCGGCAATCATTGACGACACTGTTGGCTGGATGATCACGGCCGTCATTTTCAGTCTGGCGTTGCAAGGCCATGTGGATGTCTGGAGCCTTGCCCAGAGCATCCTCGGGACACTCGCGTTCATGGGTTTAAGCCTGACCATTGGGCGCCGGCTTGTTTTCATCATCATCCGCTGGGTCAATGACGTCTTTGTCAGCGATTTCGCCGTGATCACTGCAATTCTTCTTATTATGTGCGTGATGGCACTCATCACCGATCTGATCGGCGTCCACACGGTCCTCGGCGCCTTTGTCGCCGGCATTCTCGTCGGTGAATCCCCAATCCTCACGCGTCATATCGACGAACAGTTGCGCGGTTTGATCATCGCTTTCTTCATGCCGGTTTTTTTCGCCACCGCGGGTCTCTCGGCCGATCTGACAATCCTAAAGGATACAAATCTTCTGCTTCTCACCTGCGGCCTGATCGCAATCGCAAGTATCGGAAAATTCGGCGGCGCCTTCGTCGGCGGGAAGCTTGCAGGGCTTACTTTTCGTGAGTCGCTAGCGCTTGGCACCGGCATGAACGCGCGCGGCTCGACCGAGGTGATTGTGGCAACCATCGGCCTGTCGATGGGTGCCTTGAGCCAGAACCTGTTCACGATGATCGTCACAATGGCCGTCGTCACCACCATGGTGATGCCGCCAACGCTACGCTGGGCTCTGTCCAGATTGCCGATGCGCAGGGACGAAAAACAAAGGCTCGAACGCGAGGAAATGGAAGCAAAAGGCTTTGTGCCGAAGCTCGAGCGCCTGCTGCTCACGGTCGACGAAAGCAACAATGCGAAACTGGCAACGCGTATCGCCGGCCTGATCGCCGGTGGAGGCGCCATGCCAACTACGGTGATGCATATCAAGTCCGACAATAAGGCGGGAAAGGCTGCCGACGCGGCGGCGAAACAGACTGCAGAAGAGCTGGGAAAGACCGTGCAGGAGTTTGCCCAGAGCGTCGAACGTGTGCAAAAGCCCGATGAAAAGACTGACGTTTCCCTCGATGTGACGACGATCGTCGAAAAGGCACCCAAACCAGAAGCGGTCGCCGAAGAAGCCGAAAAGGGCTATAGCCTGATGATTGTCGGCCTCGAAAAGACCGTCGCCCGTCGAGGCGAATTCCACGACGACGTCACGAAGCTGGCGGCCGGTTTTGAAGGTCCGCTCGCCGTGGTCGAAGGCCGCGGCAAATTGATCGAGAGTCCTCTCGGCGAGAAGCTCAACATGCTGGTGCCGATCAACGGCACCGAAAATTCACGTCGTGCAGCCGAAGTTGCGATTGCTATCGCGCGCGTGAGCCACGCACCGCTGACCGCTCTCTATGTCGCACCTGGGGGCAGAAAACGATCTCCCCGCTACGAGGAAGCCATCCTGAAAGACATCGTGAAACTTGCGGAGACCTATGACCTCGACCTCCGCACTGCCGTGCGGGCCAATGTCGCGGCCGACGAGGCAATCCTCAAGGAATTGTCGCGCAGAGAATATAACCTCGTCGTTATCGGCGCCGGCCGCCGTCCGGGCGAGAAACTTTTCTTCGGCGACACGGCCGCTACTCTGCTGGAGAAATCGAAGCAGTCGCTGTTGTTCATTGCGAGCGAACTCGCACGCTAGTCAGCCTCAGCGCCGTTGCCTTTCCCGCCGGTCGGCGGACTGCGGAATTTGTTATTTTTCGGGAAGCCCTTTGGCGCAATACGGCCTGCATCGGCGCGGTTACCCCGCCAGTCTTTGAGTTCCTTCATAGCCAGCGTGAAACTGCGACCCGCACCGTCGACCCAGGACATCCCATCGTCTGTCTTGAAAGTCGTGACGTCGGAAAGTCCTTTTTCCTTGTAGCGTTGCAGCCGTACGCCACGGCCGCGCCCCATTTCGGGCACCTGACTTAGCGCAAAGATGACCATCTTTCGGTTTGCGCCGATAGCGGCCGCCAACTCGCCGTCGATCGTTGTCATGGCGGCCGCTTTGTCGGGCGCCTTCAAATTGAGCACTTGCTTGCCCTTACGGGTCGTTCCGAGCACATCGTCCTCGGGGACCACGAAACCGTTGCCGCCATAGCTAGCAACGAGGAATTTGCGCCCGCCTTGATAGGCGAGTGCGGCGACCACGTCGGCATCCTCGAGATCGATGAACAGCCGAACCGGCTCGCCGTGTCCTCGCCCGCCCGGGAGCTTTGAGGCTTCAATTGTGTAAAACCGGCCATTGCTTCCAAAAATCAGGATCTTTGCTGTCGTTTCGGTCGGGAAAGCAAACTTCAAGTCGTCGTCTGTCTTGAAGGTCACACCGGAAAGATCGGTGACGTGGCCGCGCAAAGCTCGAATCCATCCCTTCTCCGAAACCACGACGGTGATCGGCTCGCGCACCACCATGGCTTCTTCGATCGCCGCCTCGTCATGGGCAGGCGCAATGCCAAAAGTTGTGCGGCGGCGTCCCAGATCGGTTTTCGGGCCAAAGGTGTTCTTCAGTTCTTTGATCTGGCCGGCAATCGTTTTCCACTGCTGGGCCGGCGAACCTATCAGCGATTTCAACTTTGTTCGTTCCTCGCGCAGGGCCTTGTCCTCGGCGCGGATTTCCATTTCCTCGAGCTTGCGCAAATTGCGCAGTCGCATGTTGAGGATCGCCTCGGCCTGGACCTCGCTCAGCTTGAAGGTCTTCATCAGGACGGGTTTTGGCTCGTCCTCTTTGCGGATGATTTTGATCACCTTGTCGAGGTTGAGATAGGCGACCAAGTATCCGCCAAGCACTTCCAGGCGATGTTCAATTTCAGCCAGCCGATGTTTGGACCGGCGGAGCAGCACTTCCCGTCGGTGGTCGAGCCATTCACGCAACGCTTCCGCAAGCCCGAGCACCTGCGGGACGCGGCCCTTCACGAGCACGTTCATATTGAGCGGGATGCGGGCTTCAAGCTCGGTAAGCTTGAAAAGCGATTCCATCATCAGCTCGGCGTCGACCGAACGCGAGCGCGGTTCAATCACCAGGCGAACATCTTCGGCCGATTCATCGCGAACATCGGCCACGAGCGGCAGCTTCTTTTCGTTGATGAGCTCGGCGAGTTTTTCGACGAGGCGCGACTTCTGTACCAGCCAGGGAATTTCGGTGATGACAATGACGTATGTTCCGCGGCCGGTGTCTTCCTGCTTCCATCGCGCGCGAACACGGAACGAGCCGCGTCCGGTATTGTATGCTTCGGCAATTGTCTCGGGCGTATCGACGATGACGCCGCCCGTCGGAAAATCGGGGCCCTTGACGTATTTCAGAAGCGTCTTGCTGCGTGCCTTCGGGTTGTCGATGAGGAACAGCGCAGCGTCGCACAGTTCGGCTGCATTGTGCGGCGGAATGGCGGTCGCCATGCCGACTGCAATACCCTGGGAGCCGTTGGCAAGCAGATTGGGAAAGGCCGCCGGCAGCACCACCGGCTCTTCATTGGTGCCGTCATAGGTCGCGCGAAAATCAACCGCGTCCTCGTCGATACCCTCGATCAGCAGCCGCGCCACTTCGGTAAGCCGCGCCTCGGTGTAGCGCATCGCGGCGGCGTTATCGCCGTCGATGTTCCCGAAGTTGCCCTGGCCGTCCACGAGCGGATAGCGCTGGGCAAATTCCTGCGCGAGCCTTACCAGTGCGTCATAGATCGCCTGGTCGCCGTGCGGATGGAAGTTACCCATCACATCGCCGACGACCTTGGCGGACTTCTTGAACGCCGCTCCCGGGTCGAGCCGCAACAGGCGCATGCCATAGAGAATGCGGCGGTGTACCGGCTTGAGGCCGTCGCGCGCATCGGGCAAGGCCCGGTTCATAATCGTGGAGAGGGCATAGGCAAGGTAGCGCTCTTCCAGCGCCTCCCGCAGCGCAACCTCTTCAACGTCGCCTTTGTCGGGGGGAATCAGTCGCTTTCCCATGCCTGATAGCTAGTCGGTTGCGCAGCGATGAACAAGCGATGAACGATCCGGCCATCGAATCTTCGAGATTTTCGCGTATTGTTTGCCAACCCGCGGACCTTGACTGTCTCAGGTTGCGCAGGACTACGGAGGGGGCGGATTTCTACTGGGTGGAGGAAGCAATGCGCCGGATTGTACTTACGACTACCGCTACGCTTGCGATACTCGCGGCAGGGTCAATAACGAATCGTGCCGATGCCATGACAGTCCCAATGCCGGCTGGCATAGCCAAAGCGATCGACGGCACCAACCTGGCTCAGGACGTCGCTTATGTCTGTCGCCGGGTTTGGCGATGTGGCCCTTGGGGCTGCGGGTGGCGTCGCGTCTGCTGGTGGACTGGCCCGCGTTACCATCGCTACTACCGTTACTGACAGCAGGACCAATCCCAAAAGCGTACTGGTCGCCCCTCGCGGGCGACCAGTGCTACGCAACGCTTGGCAAGGCGCGATTGAGCGCCGCTATGAAATGTGCACGCTCGTCGCCCAGCGCGAGACCACGCGGCTCCAGCACATAGCGGTTCAGGAAATATCCCGTCAGCGCAAATCCATCGGCAAGATCCGGCCCGGTCGGCTCTATTTCCCGATCCTGCAGGAACGGCGGCAGCCTTAACATTTTGTCCGCCCATGGCTCGCCCGCCAGACGGGACACGGCCCGCCCCGATTTCGGCGACACATAGACAAGGTCACCGGACACACCGGTCGCCACACATCGCTCGAGATCGAGACCGAAGCCAATTTCGGACAGCAGTTGCAATTCAAACCGCACGACCATCGGCGCAGCACTCGTAGCGTCATCAAGCTGGCCGAAAATCGCATCCAGTGATTCATAAAGGCCAAAATGCGGGTCGCGCTCGGGCAGCAGGCGCATCAGCGCCGCCAAGTGACCGATACCGTAGATCGCATGCGGGACCGAAAAGAAACCCGCCGCCCTCAGATTGAGAGCCTCAACGGAGTAGTTGCCGAGATGCTCATCAAGTCGCGCCCGCCAGGTCGCGCTGACGCAATTGCCCGGCTGGAGCACCGGCTTGAGACGCGAGCCAGATCCGCCCCGCACAAGGCCAAGATGGCGGCCATGCTCACGCGTCATCAACTCGAGGATGGCATTGCCCTCCCCGTGACGCTTGACGCCGAGCACGATGCCTTCATCAGTCCATTGCATGGCGTGGATTCTCGCCGACGCCTTGTTCTACTTCACTCTTTTGGAAACTCCAGCCCCATCGCCCGATACCGTTCGGGGTCATCTCCCCAGTTCTCACGCACTTTGACAAACAAAAACAAATGAACTTTGGCGTCGGCTATTTCCGCTATCTCCTTGCGTGCAGCCTCGCCGATCGCCTTGATGGTCTGGCCGCTCTTCCCGAGCACGATTTTCCGTTGGCTTTCGCGCTCCACGTAGATTGTCTGCTCGATCCTGACGTCGCCGCGGCGAAGCTCTTTCCAGACATCGGTTTCAACCGTCGAATGGTAGGGCAGCTCCTGGTGCAAGCGCTCGAACAGCTTTTCGCGCGTGACCTCCGCAGCAAGCTGGCGCATCGGCGCTTCCGAGATCTGGTCCGCCGGGTAAAGCCACGGCCCGTGCGGCACGCGCTGCGCCAGCCAGGTCTTCAGATCGCCGACACCGTCGCCCGTCAGCGCAGAAACCATGAAAGTCGCCTCAAACTTCGCTGCCGCGTTGGCGTCCTTCGCAAGCGCGAGCAGCTTTTCTTTCGAAACCACATCGATTTTGTTGAGAATAAGGATGCGTGGGGTCTTAACATCGTCGAGCCTGCGCAGGATCTCCTCTGCTTCGTCCTCAATGCCATTGCGTGCATCGATCAGAGCGCCAACCAGATCTGCGTCGTGCGCGCCCGTCCAGGCCGTCGTGACCATCGCGCGATCTAGCCTCCGCCGTGGTGAAAATATTCCAGGCGTGTCGACGAAAACAAGCTGAGCTTGACCCTCGATGGCGATGCCGCGGATCAATGCGCGCGTGGTCTGAACTTTACGCGAGACAATGCTGACCTTTGACCCGACCAGCGCGTTCAGCAGCGTCGACTTGCCGGCATTGGGCGCGCCAATGAGCGCGATGAAGCCACAACGGGTGGAATCGTCAGCCATCAAGCTTGTCCGCCGGCACACCGACGCGGGTAAGCATTATGGCGGCGGCGGCCTGTTCGGCGGCGCGCTTGGAACTGCCGATACCTTCCGCCGGCGGCCGATCCGGTAGCACGACGGCGACGCGGAATTCCGGATCGTGGTGCGGTCCCGTGCGCGCGAGCTCGCGATAAGCCGGCGTCGGAAGGCCGCGAGCCTGCGCCCATTCCTGCAGGATCGTTTTCGGATCGCGCAACGGCCGCAACGGCTTGAGCATCCGCTCTTTCCAGAAGCGCATTATCAATTCATCCGCTGCGTTATAGCCGCCATCAATGAACGCCGCACCGACCAGCGCCTCGCACACATCAGCGAGTATCGTTGTCCGCCGCCTTCCGCCCGCATGGGATTCCGAATTTCCGAGCTTGAGCACGGGGCCGAGATCCATCGCACGCGCGACCTCGGCGCAGGTTTCCTTGCGCACCAGATCGGCGAGACGCCGGGACAATTCGCCCTCATTCGCCTTCGGAAAAGCGCGGTACAACATATCGGATATGACGAGACCAAGAACGTGGTCCCCGAGAAATTCGAGCCGCTGATAGCTGGCAGCGCGGTTGCCGCCCGACAGCGCCGAGATGTGCGTCAGCGCACGTTCAAGCAGATCCTTGTCGGCAAATTTATAGCCGATCCTGTCCTCGAGCGCGGTCCGGTCCTTCGCCTTGCGGCTCATTTGACGATCGTGAACAGCCTGCTCCAGCGCACCGACAACGGCCAACGCCAGAACTGCCAGGCGCGCTCGCCCTCATAGACGGAAAAGAAGATGATCTGCGCTTTGCCCACGATGTTCTCGAAGGGCACCATGCCGACCTGGCTGAACCGGCTGTCGGTGGAGTTGTCCCGGTTATCGCCCATCATAAAATAATGACCGGGCGGGACGGTGTAGACCTGCGTGTTGTCGGCGAAGCCATTGTCCACCAGATCGAGCGTATAGAAGCTAACGCCGTTCGACAGTGTGTCCTTCCATCGTTTGACCGGCGCCTCGCGAACTCCCTCTTCGGTTTCGATGAAGTCTGGCGCGCGCTCGTGCTTGACCGGCACGCCATTGATGCTCACGACGCCGTCGATCACCTGGATCTTGTCGCCCGGCAATCCGATCACACGCTTGATGTAATCAGTCGATGGATCCTTCGGCAGCCGAAATACCACCACGTCCCCCCGCTCCGGAAGCCAGTCTCCGGGAATGCGTCCGGAAAAAATCGAAGGCGACAGCGGAAAGGAATACTTGCTGTAACCGTAGGTATATTTCGACACAAACAGGTAGTCGCCGACCAGTAGCGTGTCTTTCATCGAGCCGGATGGAATATTGAACGGCTGAAAGAAAAATGTGCGGATCACCAGCGCAATGATCAGGGCGTGGATGATTACCCGCACCGTTTCGCCGATGCCGCCCTCTTTTCGCTTTGTCCCAGATGTCACGCTCATAGGCCTTTCGTCCCGCCAAATGGCTTGCGCGCCCCGGCGACTTTGTAGCGGGCAGCCTCCGGACAAGCAATGAACAAGGGCCAACGCATCGTGCAAAAAATTGCCTGAATTGGTGCTTCTGCCGTCAATTTTCGGCGACCCGACCCGATATCGGCTCGGCGGAGATAATGACGATGGCCTGCGCGGTCGGGCCCTCGTCTGTCAGAGAAACATCAATTCTGGCTTCGCAGCCGGCAGGTGTGATCGAGCGCAGCCGCACGAGTGCGCCGCCGGTGAGCTTCATCGTCGGGCGGCCGCTTGAAAGGTTGATGACGCCCATGTCACGCCAGAAAACGCCGCGCCTGAGCCCTGTGCCGAGCGCCTTGGCGCACGCCTCTTTGGCAGCAAAACGTTTAGCGTAGGTTTCAACCGCATTCGCCCTGTTCTCGGCTTTGGTCCGTTCCACCGCTGTGAAAATGCGACCAAGGAACCGCTCGCCGTGGCGCTCGATCACTTTCGCAATCCGCCGTACGTCGACGATGTCAGAACCCAGCCCGATAATCATGCGAGCGCCTTTTTCCGGCCGCGGTCCATGGCCGCCCGCATGAATTTTATCGTTTCAGCCAGACCTTCAAATACCGAATCACCGATGAGGAAATGGCCGATGTTGAGCTCGACAATCTGCGGCAGTGAAGCGATCGTTTCTGCGCTGGCATAGTCGAGGCCGTGGCCAGCATGGACTTCAAGGTGCAGTTCATGAGCGAGTTTGGCGCCAGCGCAGATACGTCGCCATTCAACCTCGGCCGCCTCGCGTTTGCCCTCGCTAAGCGCATCGCACCATGCGCCGACATGAATCTCGACGGCCGGAGAACGCAGCTTCGCGGCCGCCTCGATCTGCCGTGCGTCTCCCGCGATAAAAAGCGAAACCCGAATGCCGGCATCATTGAGCCTGGCGACGAATGGCGCCAGCTGGTTATGCTGCCCGGCGGCGTCGAGGCCGCCCTCGGTCGTGCGTTCGGTGCGCTTTTCCGGCACCAGGCAAACCGCGTGCGGCATCGTCTTGAGCGCAATGCCGAGCATCTCGTCGGTCGCCGCCATCTCAAAATTGAGCGGCTTGTCGATTTCGGCTTTCAGCCGAGCAATATCATCGTCGCGAATATGACGGCGATCCTCACGCAGATGTGCCGTTATCCCGTCGCAGCCAGCAGCGATTGCAAGTTTAGCTGCCCGCACCGGATCAGGGTGACGGCCTCCGCGCGCGTTCCGGATGGTGGCGACGTGATCGATATTCACGCCAAGACGGAGCCGATCCATGCTCTAGCCATTCACCCGTTCGGCTTTGGCCACCACAGATTTCGCGCGCAACTGCGCCAATATCGCGGTCAGATGCTTGAGGTCGTAGACCTCGAGATCGATCATAACGTCCGTGAAATCCGGCGCACGCCGGGTCATGCGAATATTGTCGATATTGCCATCGTGCTCCGCGATGACCTGCGCAATCTGCGCAAGCGAGCCTGGCTCGTTCACGGACTGCACGGCGATACGGGCAGGAAAACGCTGCGGTGTGCGTTCCTCCTCGTCCCAACGGACGTCGAGCCACCGCTCGGGCTTATCCTCGAATTCGCTCAAGGCGGGTGACTGGATCGGATAAATGGTGATGGCCTCACCGGGGGAAAGAATGCCGACAATGCGATCGCCCGGCACCGCGCCTCCATTCGGGTCAAACCGCACCGGTAGGTCGCCATTGATACCGCGAATGGGAATCGCCTGGCCTGCGGAGCTATCGGGCACCCTGAACTTGACCGACGTGATTTTTCTCAAGCCGAACCACCCGCTCTCGGCCTTTGGCTTTGCGGCCATGGCAGCCGCGCGCTCTTCCTTGTAGTCGGGGTACATCGCCCGGGCGACATCGGACGCCTTGAGCTCGCTTCGTCCTACCGCAGCCATTACATCCTCGACCGAGGCCCGCGCGAGACGTGGCAGCGCACCGGTCAGCTTTTCATCCGAAAATGCAATCTTGGCGCGCTGGAACAGCCGTTCGACAATGCGCCTGCCGAGACCGGCATATTGCAGACGCACGGCTTGACGCGTCGCTCGGCGAATGGCCGCGCGCGCCTTTCCGGTCATTACAATAGACTCCCAAGCTGCCGGCGGCGCATGTTGCGATTTCGACGTTGCGATTTCGACTTCATCGCCGTTGACGAGCTCGGACGTCAGCGGCGCGATCTGGCCATTGATCTTGCAGCCGACCGCGGTGTTGCCGACGTCAGTATGAACGGCATAGGCAAAATCGATCGGGGTCGCCTTGCGCGGCAGCGCGATGAGCTTGCCTTTCGGCGTGAAGCAGAACACCTGATCGTGAAACAGTTCGAGCTTGGTATGCTCGAGAAATTCCTCCGGGTTTGAGCCCTCCGCCAGCAGCTCGATTGTGCGGCGCAGCCAGGCGTAGGCAGTGGACTCGCGCGACAACAGTTCGGTCGGAGAGCCTGCATTATCCTTGTAGAGCGCGTGGGCGGCGATACCGTATTCGGCGATCTCGTGCATGCCGACGGTGCGGATCTGCAATTCGACGCGCTGCTTGCTTGGCCCAATCACCGTGGTGTGGATCGAGCGGTAGTCGTTTCCCTTGGGCGTCGAGATGTAGTCCTTGAAACGCCCCGGCACCATCGGCCAGGTACTGTGGACAATGCCAAGGGCCTGATAACAATCGGCCAGGCTCTTCACAATCACCCGGAATCCGAAAATGTCAGAGAGTTGCTCGAATCCTACCGACTTGCGTTCCATCTTCCGCCAGATCGAATAGGCACGTTTGCGGCGGCCAACCACCCGCGCATCGATGCCGCGATCGGCAAGCTTTTTGGTCAGTTGCTTTTCAATGTCGGAAATCAGCAGCCTGCTGCGCTCAGTGAGCGCATTGAGCCGCGCGGTTACAACTTCGCAGGCTTCCGGATAAAGTTCGCGGAATGCCAGATCGTCGAGTTCCTCGCGCATCTCGTGCATGCCCATGCGGCCGGCGAGCGGCGCGTAGATTTCAAGCGTTTCTTCGGCAGCGCGGCGGCGAGCCTCCGGCGGCATGTACTGGAGCGTTCGCATATTGTGCAGCCGGTCGGCGAGCTTGATCAGAAGCACGCGCACATCGTCGGCGATCGCCAACAACAATTTGCGGAGATTTTCCGCCTGCTTTGCCTCTTTGGTGACGAGGTCGAGTTTTTTGAGCTTGGTGAGCCCCTCCACCAGCCGGCCGATATCGTGACCGAACAGGCTGTCGATTTCCGCGCGCGTGGCCTCGGTATCCTCAATGGTGTCATGCAGGAGGGCCGCCGCGATCGTCGCGTCGTCAAGCTTGAGGTCGGTGAGAATGGCCGCGACCTCGATCGGATGGGAGAAATAAGGATCGCCGGATGCGCGCCGCTGCTCACCGTGCGCCTTCATCGCATAGACGTAGGCACGATTGAGAAGCGCCTCATTCGTTTCCGGGTTGTATCGGCGCACCCGTTCGATCAGGTCGTATTGCCGCATCATCGGCGGTTTTCTTGCCGCCGCCGGCTTTTCGACCGTTGACTCGGGCGCAATGGGGGCTGGGCGCGGTGCCCGGGCCGGGACCTGCTTTTGCATTCGCGGAAGGTCGGAACGCGTACGCGCCATTTTGGTGCCCTGCAGCGGCTGCTACGGAACTACCTTCAAGATATCACGTCGTTTCGATGGCGCTGCAAGGGCTTAGCCGACTGGTTGATAAAAGGCGACGGCCCGGCTTGAGACCGGGCCGTTGCATCGAATTATCACAAATATCAGCCTATTCGGCGTCGTCTTCCGGCGGCTCCTCTGGCGGCGCCAGGCCCTCAAGACCTTTGAGAAGCTCCTCTTCCGTCATTCGATCCGCGGTTACCTCAGTATCGTCAGAATCGACGCTGGCCCCTGCGCCCGCTCCGATCAGCGGCACCTCGGGTTCAGGCTCGTCAACCTCAACATATTTCTGAAGGCTGTGAATGAGATCTTCCTTAAGATCGCCGGGCGAAACGGTCGTTTCGGCAATTTCACGCAACGCGACGACCGGATTCTTGTCGTTGTCGCGCTCGACCGTGATCTGCGACCCGGATGAGATCATGCGCGCCCGATGGCTGGCCAACAGAACCAGGTCGAAACGGTTTTCAACTTTATCGATACAATCTTCTACGGTGACACGGGCCATCGGCTCGTCACTCCATCTGGTGGAACTTGTCCCTGAATTCGCCTGCTAGGTATCCCCTGGCGCATGGAATTTCAAGCATTTTTGTCTTGGTTTAGCCTCATCCGTCTGTTACTCGACGACCCTAAGAGCGCCGGAAGGCCGACGGTACGGGATTTTGTCGGCACGGCGCGATTGCGCAGGTGGCAGCCGAATTGATCGAAGGCGCCACGATGCTCTGTTAACGGGGGACCCGAAACCGCGCACGCGGAGCGCTCCGCATTGCGCGCGGCGGGTCTGAAAGTAACCTGTGTGAATTGTGAGAGAGACCAATGACAGTATCCGGAGAAAAGATCGCTTTATTCATTGACGGTGCCAATCTCTACGCAACAGCAAAATCGCTCGGTTTCGACATCGACTACAAGCGCCTGCTGCGGGAATTTCAGTCACGTGGCTATTTGCTGCGCGCCTTCTATTACACGGCGGTGATCGAGGATCAGGAATATTCGTCCATACGTCCCCTGATCGATTGGCTCGACTACAATGGCTACTCCGTCGTCACGAAGGCGACCAAGGAATTTGTAGATCAGACCGGCCGGCGCAAGGTCAAAGGAAACATGGACATCGAACTCGCAGTCGATGCCATGGAAATTGCGGGCACGATTGATCACATGGTACTTTTTTCAGGCGACGGCGATTTTCGGTCGCTTGTCGAGGCCGTGCAGCGCAGAGGGGTGCGCGTAACCGTCGTATCGACCGTAACGACGCAACCGCCGATGGTTGCGGACGAGCTACGCCGCCAGGCTGACGTGTTTATCGACATCGTCGAGTTGCAGACCAAGATCGGCCGCGACCCCGCGGATCGAACCCCACGCGAGGGCCGCCCTCCCCGCGACGATCGCGCGGCATCCCATACGCCGCAATTCCTGCAGCGGCCAGCGTCGCCGCAACGCGCGGGCGCCCCGGTTGGGGCCGACGAGGACGACGACTCCTACCAATAGCGTTTTTGTTGTGCGCATGATTTTATTCGCGTAACGGCTTCGTACGCCGGCAATTCTCGGATTCATGCGCAATGGCGGAGACTGACGGCAAGCCAGGACGAGACTGTCCGCGTTGCCCGCGGCTTGTGGCCTTCCGCAAAACATGGCGTGCGAAAGAACCCACCTGGTTCAATTCTCCGGTGCCTTCTTTCGGATCGATCAATGGGCAGTTGCTGATTGTCGGATTGGCGCCGGGGCTGCAAGGCGCCAACCGTACCGGCCGCCCGTTCACCGGTGACTATGCCGGGGTCCTGCTTTACGAGACGCTCGGAAAATATGGATTTGCCCGCGGGGAGTATCATGCGCATCCCGATGACGGGCTCGAGCTTGTCGATTGCCGCATCACAAATGCGGTGCGCTGCGTACCGCCCGAGAACAAGCCGACGCCGGAAGAGATAAAAACCTGCCGTGACTTTCTGACGCTTACGATCGGCGAGATGAAAAGGCTGCGCGCAATCGTTGCTCTCGGCCGCATCGCGCATGAAAGCACAGTGCGTGCGCTCGGCGGCCGATTGGCCGCGCTTCCGTTTGTACACGGCAGGAGGCACGAGCTCGGCCCAATTGCGCTGTTCTGCAGCTACCATTGTTCGCGATACAACACGAACACCGGCGTGCTCACCCCCGAAATGTTCCGGGAGGTCTTTGCAACCGTGCGCCGCTATCTCGACTCCTGAAGCCACGCGACAACCTCGGAGGCATTCTTGTCCGGAGGAAAGACGGGATAGAACACCTTCGTAATTCGGCTATCGTCGACAACAAGCGCCATGCGCTTGAGCAGCGTCATGCCGACAACCGAGAACGTCGGAAGCTTCAGCGTATTTGTCAGCGCCAGTTTCTCGTCCGACAGTAATGCGAATGGCAGATGCAGGCGCGTCGCCGCTTCACGTTGGTAGGCCGTATCTTGTGTCGAAAGTCCGTAGAGATGCGCCACGCCGAGCCGCGTCAACTCGCCGAAATGATCGCGAAACGCGCAGGACTGCGGTGTACAGCCTCGCGCACCCGGGATCTGGTCCCATCCGGTCGGCGGATCAACGCCCGGAACGCCTGTCCGCGGATAAATGTAGATGACGGTGCGGCCTCTGAGCCTGGACAGATTGACAAGCGCCCCGTCGGTGGCCGGAAGCGCTAAATCGGGCAGCTTTGCGCCCACGAGATGGCGCGCTGCACCGTCATCTTGCGGGACGGGAATTCCCGGCGGCAGAAATTGCGGATTATGCGTGCCTGGTGCTTCGGTCATTTCTTTGCTCCATAGCTCATAAACTCCATGAGCGAACCGTCCGGATCCCGAAAATAGACCGACGTGCCCGGCCCTTTTGCGCCGAACCGCTGCATCGGGCCGCACTCTATGGCAATGCCGTGTTCCTTCAGATGCGCTATCGCGTCGTCAATCGGTCCTAGCCATTCAAAACAGAGATCGCTGTTGCCGGGCTGGACCGGCAAACGTGCAACTTCGGCAGGCTTTACATCCGGGCCGTGGACATTGAGCTGCTTGTCACCAAGCCGATAGGCCCAACCGTGCGGCCGTTGCACGAGTTCGGCTCCTATTACTTTTTCGTAGAATTTATTGGACCGGTCCCAATCGGAAACATGGATGACGCAGTGATCGAGTCTGGTTGGTACCATGCTGATTTTCCTGATCTTTCTTACTCACAGCAACGTGATTGCAGCCGGTCGTCAAGTCTCCGGTGTCGGCACTTAGTGACAGTATGCTTGGCGATCAATGATCCGGGGAGCAAGACTATGACAATCCAAAAATGTGCCGGCCTGGGCTTTCTGGCTACCATTGCGCTTTTTGGCGCGACGGTCGCCGCTGCCGCGCAGACTGCATCCGTCGTCATGAAAAATGCAGAAGGCAAGGAGGTCGGCTCGGTCAATCTCACGCAAACCACGCAAGGCGTGTTGATTAATGCAGCGCTCAAAGGGCTGCCGCCAGGCGAGCATGCGTTTCACGTCCACGCCGTCGGCAAGTGCGAACCTCCCTTCACGTCCGCGGGAGGACACTTCAACCCCGGGGCAAAAAAGCACGGGATGATGTCACCCGAAGGCCAACATGCCGGCGATATGCCCAATCTGCACATACCGCAGAGCGGAGACCTGACGGTCGAAGTATTGAATGCCGCTATCACGCTCGAGAAGGGCAAGCCGAATTCGGTGTATGACACCGACGGCTCGGCGGTCGTCATTCACGCCGGAAGCGATGATTACAAGACCGACCCTACGGGTGAAGCCGGCGGGCGCATCGCTTGTGGTGTGATCCCATAACGGTCGGCGCGCTCTGCGGCCTAGCCTTTCATCCGCATGAGGCGGCCGCGTTCGCGCTCCCACGACCGTTTTTTGAGTGTTTCGCGCTTATCGTGTAGCTTCTTGCCGCGCGCCAGCGCGATCTCAACTTTGGCACGGCCTTTTTCGTTAAAGTAAAGCTTTAACGGCACGATGGTCATGCCTTCGCGTTCGACCGCCCCGGTCAGTCGGTTGATCTCGCGCTTCTGCAGCAGCAGCTTGCGGGCCCGCTTCGGCGCGTGATTGAAACGGCTTGCCTGCAGATATTCCGGAATATTGGAGTTGATCAGCCAGAGCTCCCCGCCGCGCGCATCGGCATAGGACTCGGCGATCGTCGCCTTTCCTGCGCGCAATGATTTGACCTCGCTGCCGGTGAGAACGATGCCGGCCTCGAAGGTCTCGCCGATCGCGTAGTTGAACCGCGCCTTGCGGTTGTCGGCGACCACCTTGAAGCGGCGCTCGGGCTTTGTGGCCATGTGGGACGGTTACGGTTCAGCGCGATTTGAGCTGGTCGCGGATTTCCGTGAGGAGCTGCTCGGTCTTCGACGGTTCAGGCGCCTTTTCCTCCTCCTTACGGGCAAGCCGGTTCAGTGCGCGGATCGCAAGAAAGAGTACGAAAGCAATGATGATAAAGTTAAGCGTGACAGTGAGAAAATTTCCCCAAGCCAATACAGCACCTTGTTTTTTTGCCTCAACAAGGGCGCCGGCCGTGACCTTCGACGACAGCGGGATGTAATAGTTCGAAAAGTCAATGCCGCCGGTAACCGCACCGATCACCGGCATGATCACGTCGCCGACCAGTGAATTCACGATCCCCGAAAAGGCGGCGCCGATAATCACGCCGACGGCGAGGTCGACAACATTGCCGCGCAGTGCAAATTTTTTGAATTCCTCAAGCATGACGGTCCACCTCGCCGCACATGATCCACCTGGCCATCGCTTCCGGCTCGGTTGATCAGCCCGCTAGTTGATCAGCCCGGCATGCACCATCGCCTGCCGCACGGCGGCCTGCGCCTTTTCGCTGGCCGGCACCATCGGCAACCGTACCGTGCCGGCACACTTGCCGATAAGCGACATCGCATACTTGATAGGCGCCGGACTGGTTTCCACGAATAGATTGATGTGCAGCGGCGCGAGCTTGTCCTGCAATTTAAGTGCAGTGGCAAAATCGCCCTTCAGGCAGGCCGCCTGGAATTCGGCGCAAAGACGTGGCGCCACGTTCGACGTCACCGAGATGCATCCGTGGCCGCCATGCGCCATGAAGCCGAGCGCCGTAATGTCTTCGCCCGACAGCTGATTGAAGTCGGAACCCATGGCCGCGCGCTGCTGGGAAACGCGAGCCATGTTGGCCGTCGCGTCCTTCACGCCTGCAACGTTTTTCAACTCGAACAGCCGCGCCATCGTCTCGACCGACATGTCGACGATCGACCGCCCCGGAATGTTGTAGATTATGATCGGAATTCCGATCGCGTCGTTGATCGCCTTATAGTGCTGGTACAGGCCTTCCTGCGTCGGCTTGTTGTAGTAAGGCGTCACGATCAGAACGGCATCGGCGCCAGCCTTCTCCGCATGACGGGACAGTTCGACCGCCTCTGCCGTCGAATTGGAGCCGGAACCGGCAATGACCGGCACGCGGCCATCGACCTGATCGACGCACCATTCGACCACCTGCTTGTGCTCGTCGTGCGACAAAGTGGGGCTTTCCCCCGTGGTTCCCACAGGAACCAGGCCATTTGTGCCCTCCGCGATCTGCCATTCGACGATGTCGCGAAACGCCTTTTCGTCGAGCGAGCCGTTTTTGAACGGCGTGACCAGCGCTGTAAAAGAGCCTCGAAAGCTCGTCTTGGCGGTCATGACACGACTTCTCCACAAAAGGCGGGTTTAAGCCCCATTGATATCGGGTCGGAGAGCGCGAAGAAAGCCCTCCGGCGCCTCCGACAGACTGGAACTCGGCATGCGACATCGTGTTTTTGCCCGTCTTGCCGCCTTTAATGCCGGCGGATGAAATTTTCGGTATCATTCATCAATAGTTTTGGCCTAATGGGCTGACCGATTTGCGATTTCGGCAACTGAGTCGGACGGATCGAAGGACAAGTGCGGGGTTTAATGGGCGCGACTGGCCACAGCCGCTGGGGCTTATTTTTGGCAGTCATTGCAACCTGCGGGCTGTGCGCGGAGGCGGCGCTGCCGGCCGGACAAAAAGTGCCCTTGCCGCGCCCGCGACCCGCTGCGGCGGCGACCAAGCAAACGCTCGCACCCGTGCGGCAGGCAGCGCCATTGCCTCAAACGCGGCCGCAATCCAACGGCAGCGGGCTTACGGCCTTTGCCCAAGCCAATGTCGGTTTGCATGGGGCACTGTTCGAGAGCCGCGCTGAATTCAAACCGCTGGTCCGCCCGGCTTCGGGGCCGTTTGCAGTTGCGCCTAGCGCGGCGACTTCGGCGAACGACGTCGCCGCGGTAAAGCGCGTGATCGAGGCCGCGCGCAAAGGCAGAGACGCCGACGCCGACGCGGCCCAGGCGAGTATCGCCGATCCGGTTGCTCGCAAGCTGGCCGAGTGGGTCATTTTACGTTCGGACAACACCAACCCCTCATTCGAGCGATACGCCGCTTTCGTTCAGAGTAACCCGGCTTGGCCGCACGCGCCGCTGTTCCGCCGCCGCGCCGAGAACGCGCTCTGGAATGATGGCGTCGACGCCGCGGCGGTGCGGGCGTTCTTTGCTACGAAACCGCCGTCAACCGCCAAGGGGCGCTACATGCTCGCCGGGGTCTTGCTCGCCCAAGGCAACCGCGACGGAGCTGCAACGCTGGTCAAGAACGCCTGGCGCCACGACGACTGCAGCGCAGAGGTCGAGAAAAAGGTACTTGAGATGTTCGGCGGCATGCTGACCGCCGCCGATCACAAAGTGCGCATGGAGACCCGCTTTTACGCCGGCGACGCCGCCGCCGGCCTGCGCGCCGCCGAACGCCTCGGTGGCAACGACCTTGTAATCGCCCGTGCGCGCGCTGCGGTCCTGCAAAAGGCGCGCAATGCAAAAGCACTCCTCGACGCCATACCTGTGTCCGCGCAGCGTGAGCCCGGCTACATCTTTGCCCGCGTGCAGTGGCTGCGGCAGAACAACAAGCCGGAGGAAGCCGGAAAGCTCATCCTGACCGCGCCGAAGGAGCCGGAGGCTCTTGTCGATCTCGATCAATGGTGGCTGGAGCGGCGTCTGCTGGTGCGCAAGTTGCTGGACGAACATGACCCGCAGGCTGCTTACAACATTGCCCGCGATGCGGCGCCTCCGATGCGCGGCGTGTACCGCGTGGACGCGCATTTCACGGCCGGCTGGGTCGCACTGCGCTATCTGCACAATCCGAAAGCGGCTGCACAGCACTTCGCGCACATCATGGAAGGCACCCACAATCCGCACGCACTTTCGCGCGGCGGCTATTGGCAGGGCCGCGCCGCCGAGGCGACGGGCCAGATCGCACAGGCAAAAGCTTTCTATGAAATGGCCGGACAGCATGTGGCGACCTATTACGGCCAACTCGCGCGCGCACGTCTCGGGCTCAAAGATGTCGGGCTGCGCGCGCCGCCGGCCTTCACGCCGCAAGAAACGAATGTGCTGAACAATCTTGAAGTCGTACGGGCAGCGGCGATTCTTTACGAGCTCGGCGAGCGGGACATGCTGGCCTCGATTTATGCCGAGCTTGGCGAGAGCGCGACCGACGTCGCGGGAATGGCGATGATGGGCGAACTCGCGGCCAAGCACGGAGATGGCCGTGCAATGCTTCTGCTCGGCGAAGCTGCCTACCGCCGCGGGCTTCCACTCGAGCATTACGCATATCCGATAATTGGCCTGCCGGACTATCGGCCGATCGCCCCTCCAGTTGAGCCTGCGGTTACCTATTCGATCGCGCGCCAGGAAAGTCACTTCAATCAAAAGGTCGTCTCAAGCGCCCACGCGATGGGCCTGATGCAAGTGACGCCCGCAGCCGGCATCGACACCGCCGCGAAATTCAAGGTCCCCTACAGCCGCGAGCGCCTTCTCAAAGACCCCGTCTACAACATGCAGATGGGAGCGGCCGAACTCGCTATTCTGCTCGGCGGCTACAACGGTTCCTACATCCTCACCTTCGCCGGCTACAACGCCGGCCGCGGCCGGGTGAAACAATGGATCGCGGCCTATGGCGACCCGCGCGACCCTAACGTCGATCCCGTCGATTGGGTCGAGCGAATTCCGATTTCCGAAACACGCAATTACGTCGAGCGGATCATGGAGAATCTGCAGGTCTATCGTGTGCGCTTTGGCGGTGGCAGCAAGCTCCTGATCGAAGCCGACATCCGACGCGGCGGCGCGCACTGATCGCCCCGATGGCCGCGCTGGCGTCATCGGCGAACGACACTTCTTACAGCATATTCGTCACTGCCCCCGACGGCCTGCGCCTGCATGTGCGCTGCTACGGCCGCGCCAGCGCTGCAGGCATTCCTGTTGTGTGCCTCCCTGGCCTTGCTCGCACGGCGGCGGATTTTGACGCTCTCGCTACGGAGCTGTCACGTGATGGCCCTCACCCGCGCCGCGTGATCGCGCTGGACTACCGCGGCCGAGGCCTTTCGCAGTACGATCGCGATCCGGCGAATTATTCGCTTCCGGTCGAACTCGCCGACGTTCTGGCCGTCGTCACCGCATTGGAGGCTTTTCCTGCCGTCTTCATCGGCACATCGCGCGGCGGGATCCTTACGATGCTGCTGGCGGCCGTCCGGCCGTCAGCAATCGCCGGCGCCGTGCTCAACGACATCGGTCCGGTCATCGAGCCCCAAGGGCTGATGCGCATCAAAAGCTACGTCGGAAAACTGCCGCAGCCGCGAACCTTTGCAGAAGGCGCCGAGATTCTGCGCCGCCTGTTTCATTCGCAGTTTCCGCGGCTTGGGCCGGACGATTGGCTGGCCGCCGCGCACCGAATGTTCAAGGAGGAAAATGGACTCCTGGTGACGACCTACGATCCAAAGCTTGCGACCGCCATGGGGGCCATTAATCTCGAGCAGCCGATGCCGGCCCTGTGGAAGGAATTCGACGCGCTTACGCATGTGCCGGTGATGGTCATTCGGGGTGCCAACTCCGACATCCTGTCAGCATCGACCGTCGCACAGATGAAGGCGCGGCACCCCGCGCTCGAAACAATCGAGGTGCCTGACCAAGGCCACGCGCCCTTGCTCGCCGAAGCCGACACGATTTCGCTGATCGCAAGGTTCGCCGCTGCCTGTTAACGACTAGCAGAACTAACAATCGACGACAAAAAACCCCCGGCGGTTTCCCGCCGGGGGCTGTTGTTCAGACATCCATGATCACGCGATCAGGGATAGAAGTCGCGATGCACGCGGAAGCGGAACTGCCAGTTGTCCTGGTCGTCCAAACGGATCGGACCAACCGTCCCGTTTGTGAACGGTCCCGTTGCGTTCGTAAAGAACCCGGTCGAACTGGTCGCGGTTTGCATCTTTTGATACAGCACGTCGAGACCCATGTAGAAGTCCTTGGTGACGTTCCACTGGGTACGCGTACCGACCCACCAGGTATTCCAGTCATTGTCGCAACCGGCGGTGGCCACGGCCGTAGTGCCCGAGCCCGCGCCGGTACCGATGTTGAGAACGCCAGCTGAGCACAACTGGGCATTGGCGTTGTCGTTATAGCTGACCTGAGCGTAGCCGCCGTAGAGCGAGGTCCTCCAACGCGGGCTCCAGAAGTGCTCGTAAGCCGCGTTGACGTTCCATCCAGTGGTCAGCTCAACGTCGCTCCCGTTCAGGCCGGCAAGTGTGCCGCCATAGACACCATCGGTGACCAAGCCGACCGCAGCGCTGTCGCCTTCACGAAAGGCCCAGCTGCCCTGCGTTGCCTGCATCATGTACTTGATAGCGCCTTGGGTGTAGTTGACCTGGGCCTGGAAGAAGTCGCCCTGGCCGATCATCGGTGCATTCAGCTTGATGCCCGCGCCGACCGCAAAGCCAAACTTGTTGTCGGGGTGGCCGGAGTTCTCAAGCGTGCCGTAGTACAGCGGCTTGACCTGGTGCCCGGCAGCCATGATCTGGGCAGAACCCCAGGCCTGGTCGACGCGCAGGTTGGCGACGATGTCGGGGGCGTCGAAGCCACCGACCGTGGTCAGACCACCGCCGAAGTTTGCGTTGACTATGGTTGTCGTCGGTATGCGGCGCATTTCAGCGGCAATCGTTGCCGAGAAGCCGTTGCCGAACTGAGCCGTATAGCCGAGCACTTTCCAGCCCGGATCACCGGTGTCGGACGCCGGGAACGTGCCCCAGTATGACGTCGCAGGCACGCTGTAGAAGTCGTAGAACGACTGCGCCTGACCGAAGGTGAAGCCGGCCCACTGGATGAAGGCGCGGTTGGCATCGAACGTGTTGCCGGCACCGTTGACATCGCTGCCGCTGACGCCGACGGCGATATAGCCACGCACCGTGCCGTACTCGGTCTGGTTACGCGCATCGGCCGTGATGTAGCCGCGTGCACGCCAAGTGCTGTCGTTCGTCGACCGGTTGTTGACGTTGGTCGTCTGGAACGCACCGGTTCCGATATTGCCAGAAGCACCCCAGGTATATTCGGCGCGGACCCAACCACCGACTTTCAAGCACATATCGGTGCCGGGGATATAATAGAACCCGACCCCATACAGGCTGCAGATCTTCACGTACTGGACCGGTTTGGCCTTGACGGGAAGATCAGCTGCCTGCGCCCCAGCTACGGCAACGAGACCCGCTGCAGAGCCAAGGAGAAGGCTTTTCACCATCTTCATCTTGAACCTCCAAACATTGTTTCTTGAGAGGGTTCCGTATCCGCCCAGTGCGACAGCACCTGTTGGAACTTCCCCTTGCTCCCCGCTAGCCGAGAACTTTTCGCACCACCTGTGCAATCCGTACCCGGGCAGCGCAACAGGGGGATGCCCCCCTCCGTCGCTTTGTCACATTAACCGAACACCCCCTCCAGGCAATGAAGAAGCGCCCTTCCCACAGGGTCTGAAGGCGCTTTTCGAGCGAGTGTTGCGCAAAAAACACGCAGACCGCTGCCGCGATATAGACCACGCTGGCGGCACGCTAAGAGGTTACTTATACTTGATGTTTATCAGATGCTTAGGGACAATTCCGGGTACAACTACACGGCTTCGTTTTTACCTGTGCAACCTTAAGGCAGCGCTTTCCGGGGCACGTTCCAAATTGCGGATGGTCGAGAGCGGGCCCATGGCGGACGCGCGACGGTTAACCGTCGCCGCTGGCGGCCAGAACTGATTCTGGAACCGATTCGGAGCCGATTCAGACAAGCCAGCTGGCGGAGACGGAGGGATTCGAACCCTCGATACGCCTTTGGGGCGTATAACGGTTTAGCAAACCGCCGCCTTCAGCCACTCGGCCACGTCTCCGCGTTGACAATTCGGGCACTTAGCAAATCGCGCGCGCGAACAAAACCGAAAATTGCTGCCGCAACAGCACGCGCTTGTTCTCGCTCCGGCCCGATGCGTGCGAACATTCTCTCGACCGCCTGCGCCGCAAGATCGCAGAACAAATGTCTGTAGGCGCTGAACCCGATTTTCTGTTTTGGAGGCGAAAATTGCCACAACCGCGGGGGCAAAGGGGCTTACGATGAATCGCAAGATGAGGCGTGCAAACAAGACAGGCCTCAAGCGACACCCGCTTAAGCAATCTCACTCACCAGTCGATCCTAACTTCTTTTCCTCATTTCTGGAGCAGGGACGGCTGCTGCTTGGCAGCGGAAGCGATGAAGAGGCGACAAAGATAGCCATACGGGCGGTACGCCTGCAGGAGACGCAAGAAAGCAAAACGTTTTTTGTAGATTGCGCAAAACGATGGACGTACTTCCCCGGTGCCGATCAAATACGAGACCTGATCGCCCGCGCTTTGCGTGAGCCGTGGGGGATGCCGGGCGAACTTATGGGCATCACCAAGGGGATATTCGATCGGGATCCCGCTATAGGCGCTGCGATCCAGCGGGCGACGAGCGCTTGGCCACGGCGCCTTTCGATGAATGAATTTCTAAGTCCGGATCAGTTAAGCAAAATCACAATTGATCCTCTGCTGCTCGCTGTGCTTGACAGCGGCAAAGTGATTGATGTCGCGTTGGAGCGCTTTTTAACCTCATTGCGCGCCTGTCTTCTCCAAACCGTCACTCAGGAGGAAGACCACCAGGGCGAAGATATCGTTCGGTTTTGCTGTGCCTTGGCGCGACAATGCTACACGAATGAATACGTTTTTGATCTGACCGCAGACGAAAACGATTGCGTGCGCAAGCTGCGAGCTCGAATAAATGAAGCGCTGAATGCGACTGCAGCAATTCCGCCGATGGCTATTGCAGTGCTGTCCTCCTACATCAGCCTAGATTGCCTGCCTACGGAAGCGCTGCTTAAACGCGCTTGGCCAAGATACATCGTCGAATTGTTAGAGGAGCAAATAAAGACCCCCGCAGCGGAGCAAGGGCTGCGTCATTCCATCCCAAAGATTACGCCCATCGTTGATGACACATCCATCAAAGTTCAAAACCAATACGAACAAAATCCTTATCCACGCTGGATCAATATGCCGACGGCTCGCCCAGCATCTATTGATGAGATTATTCCTCAATATTTTCCATTCAGTAACTACCGCAAAATTGGAAAAGGCACCGAGCTCGACGTGCTTATCGCTGGGTGCGGAACGGGCCTCCACTCGCTCAAGTTCGCGCAAATTTTCCCAGACGCCAAAATCCTCGCCATTGACCTGAGCATGCCTAGCCTGTGTTACGCAAAAGAGAAGACCCGGAAAATGGGTTTTGACAACATTGAATATGCCCAAGCTGACATCTTGGAGATTGGCGGAATCGATAGACGATTTGATGTAATTTCTTCAAGCGGCGTGTTGCATCATCTTGCTAATCCTGAGCAGGGCTGGAGCACCCTCCTGTCATTGCTTCGACCAGGCGGGTGTATGAATATTGGACTTTACAGCGAGCGAGCGCGTCGAAATCTCGTCATTGCCCAACGTTGGCTAGTGGAGCGAGGTTTCACGCCGTCGGTTGAAGACATCCGTCGCGCGCGGCAAGAGTTGATTGCCCGCGCCAATATCAATGATTCAATGAACGATGTAAGGAAATTTGCTGATTTTTATTCGACGAGCGAGTGCCGGGACCTGCTGTTTCACGCACAGGAACATCAATACACCATTCCAGCCATTCACGAATTTCTGGAAAAAAATAATCTGGAATTTCTTGGATTCATGATTGGGAATGAAATATTGGATCATTTCCGCAAACAATTCTCCAAACGAGCGGAAAGTAATCTTGATCTCTGGAATAGCTTTGAAACTCAGCAGCCTGATACATTTAAAACAATGTATGAGTTTTGGGTGCAGAAAAGGCACGGTCAAAGTCAACGATGAACCGAAAACAACGCCGCGCGGCGACGAAGCTCGGCCCCCCCGCCTCTGCAAACTCTTCCGATTCCGGCGAACGGATCCGGCAGCTCTTCGTGCAAGCTGTTTCGCACGAGCGCGCGCGGAAATTCGACGATGCCGTGCGTGCCTACAGGCAGGTGTTGGCGATCGACGCCGATCATGCCGAGGCATGCAACAATCTCGGCCGCGTTCTTCAGGCTCAAGGCAAGACGAAAGATGCCTCCGCCTACTACGCCCGCTCGCTCGAGCTCATGCCGCAACTTCTGGAGCAGTACTCTGGAATTTGCGCCACGCTTTTTTCGCTGCTCCCCCAGCTGGCGGAAGCGCTCCGCCGCCAGGCCGCCGCATGGCCGCGGCGCCTGTCTTTGGACGATCTGCTCGGTGACAACTTCGAGGCTGTCGCGACCAATCCCCTGTTCCTCCACTTGCTGCAGTCCACCACTGTCCGCGATGTCGGTCTCGAGCGGCTGCTGACAGCGATGCGGCATTCTCTGTTGAAGACGGCAGCAGCCGGATTGCCCGCTGCCAATCATCTGGTCTTGTTCACATGCGCGCTGGCAAAGCAGTGTTTCATCAACGAGTACGTTTTTGCAGTCACGCCGCAAGAAAACGACCAGGTCTCGCTCCTCGGAGACGCGATCGCAAATGCGCTTGCGTCGCGCGCCGCAATCGAACCGATGCAGCTTGCCGCGGTGGCAATGTATTTGCCGCTGCATGCCATTCCATCCAGCACGGCGCTGCTCGAACGCGGGTGGGCGCCTGCAATCGACGACCTGCTGAACCAGCAAGTGCGCGATCACATGCGTGAGCGCGAACTGCGCGACTCAATTTTGCGTTTGACCGCAATTGAAGATGAAGTCTCGCAACGCGTGCGCCAGCAATACGAGGAGAACCCCTACCCCCGCTGGGTGCGCGCGGCTGGGCAGGTCGTACCGGCTTCGATTGAACGATACCTACGAGAGCAATTCCCGACGAGCGCTTTTACGCCGCTCAACAAGGAGAACCTTGATCTCCTCGTCGCCGGCTGCGGCACCGGCCAAATCGCAATTGCATCCGCCCAGAAATTTCTGGGCGCACGTGTGCTCGCCATAGACCTCAGTCTGACGAGTTTGTCCTACGCCAAACGCCGCACGCCGGACGATGTGGCGCCGCGTATCGAGTACGCACAGGCCGACATACTCAAGCTTGCCTCGCTCGAACGAAGATTCGACGTGATCGATTCCTCGGGCGTGCTGCACCATATGGCAGATCCCTTTGAAGCATGGCGAACCCTTCTGACGTTGCTGCGACCGGGCGGTTTGATGCACGTTGGGCTGTACAGTGAGGCCGCCCGCCGCGATGTCTGGGAGGCCCGCAAGTTTATTGCCGACCGCGGATTCGGGGTAACGCCCGACGAAATACGACGCTGCCGACAGGAGTTGCTTGAAACGCCGCTGGCCAGCGTCACGCGGTTTACGGATTTCTTCACCACCAGCGAGTGCCGCGATTTGCTGTTTCATGTGCAGGAGGCGCGCCTGAACATTCCGATGCTCAAGGCCTTTCTCACCGACCAAGGACTCAAACTTATCGGTTTTGAATTTTGGTCCTCCCTGCTTCAGAAATATCGAGGTCATTTTGCTTCGTCGGGATGGGCATGGACGGACCTCGATCGTTGGCATGCATTCGAAACCGAAAACCCGGATACATTCTCGGGGATGTACCAATTCTGGATCCAAAAGCCCTGACGGCCCAGGAAAGAACCGCACGAACTAAAACCTGCAGATCGGGGTTACCCTGACACGGACGAGCACGGAGCCCTGGCTATGCGGTCGCAATGTTTCAGCGTCGCGACACTCATCGCTGCGGTTTCTTCGGGGCCGGCGCTTTCGTACGACATGCCTTACGATCCCTACCCTTGGTGCGCTTTTTATTCAGGCGAAGGCGGGGGCGGCACGAATTGCGGATTCCTTACACTCGAACAATGTCGGGCAACTGTAAGCGGCATCGGTGGCTTCTGCGGTCCAAATCAATTCTACAATCCGCAGCGCCCGGCATCGCGTTCACGCAAGCGTTAGGGCGAGTCACGCGCATGCGAGGTCGGGGTCGCGCACCCTTGCGTGTAAGCGCTATATTACTTCTATACGACCTGAATTCATCGTTGGAGAAATCCCATGCGTCTTCCGTCGATTCTGTTGGCAGTATCTATCCTTCCAGTGACCTTGGTACAGGCGCAGGCGCAGGCTCAGCCATTTCCCTATGATCCATATCCTTGGTGTGCCGTTTACGGCGGCCGTGGCGGCGGAGGTTCGAACTGCGGCTTTAGTACGTGGCAGCAATGCATGGCCACGGTGAGCGGCATAGGTGGGTCTTGTGAACCCAACCAATTCTACAATCCG
>Ga0247793_1000012_pt1 | contig 35500 bp, 37 predicted proteins | sample UWRJS223509R6_FD_180939 | JGI IMG/M metagenome (GOLD analysis project Ga0247793, IMG submission 180939) | Soil microbial communities from Arlington Agricultural Research Station in Wisconsin, United States - UWRJ-S223-509R-6 | ecosystem: Environmental > Terrestrial > Soil > Agricultural land...
GACAACATCGCCTCGCTTTGGGAGCGCGGAGAAGAAACGCTGCGTGTTGGGGAAAACAAAAAATGAGGGAAGGGATGCGCTGCTGTAGCCGTAAGGATATTTCATCGCCAGCAGCTCATCGCCGATCAGCAAGGTCGGCTCCATCGATCCGGACGGCACGTAGAACGGTTCGGCGATCGCAGTTTTTGCCGCGAGCACGATCAGCATGATGACCGCTATATCGGCAATAGTCCTGATCCAGCCGCGCAAGCCGGACTGTCCCTTCTGCATTTCCTAGCTCCTGGATTTAGGCCGTTCCGCCGATGGTGATCTTGTCCATGCGCAGCGTCGGTTGCCCGACACCGACCGGCACGCCCTGGCCGTTCTTGCCGCAGGTGCCGACGCCCGGATCGAGGGCGAAATCGTTGCCAACCATTGTGATGCGATGGAGGTCGGTCGGTCCGTTGCCGATCAGCATGGCGCCTTTGACCGGCGCGCCGATCGTGCCGTTTTCGATCCTGTAGGCTTCGGTGCACTGGAACACATATTTGCCCGAGGTAATGTCGACCTGGCCGCCGCCAAAGCTGACAGCGAAAAGCCCGTATTTCACCGAGGCGATGATCTCCTTCGGATCGTATTTGCCGGCGAGCATGTAGGTGTTGGTCATCCGCGGCATCGGCACGTGCGCGTGCGACTCGCGCCGTCCGTTGCCGGTCGGCTTCATGCCCATGAGCCGCGCGTTCTGCCGGTCCTGCATGTAGCCGACGAGGATACCGTCCTCGATCAACACCGTGCGGTTGGTCGGAGTGCCTTCATCGTCGATCGAGAGCGAGCCGCGGCGCGCCTGCATCGTGCCATCGTCGACAACGGTGACACCTTTTGCCGCGACCTGCTGGCCCATCAAGCCGGCGAATGCAGATGTCTTCTTGCGATTGAAGTCGCCCTCGAGCCCGTGGCCGACGGCTTCGTGCAGCATCACGCCCGGCCAGCCTGAGCCAAGCACGACGTCCATTTCACCGGCAGGAGCGGGGACCGCATCGAGATTGATCAGCGCCTGCCGGACGGCTTCGTCGACGGCGCCCTGCCATGCGTCGGGCGCGATGAACCGTTGAAAACCTTCACGGCCGCCGAAGCCGTAGCTGCCGGACTCTTGACGGTCGCCGTCGCCTGCGACAACCGATACGTTCAGCCGTACGAGCGGACGGATATCGCGGTAGATCTCGCCATCGGCGCGCAGAATCTCGACCACCTGCCAGGTCGCCGCAACGTTCGCCGTCACCTGACGTACGCGCGCATCCTTGCCGCGCGCATAAGCATCGATCGACTCGAGCAACTTCACTTTTGCGTCGAATGCTGGCGCGCCGAGCGGATTGTCGTCGGTATAGAGTTTGCGGTTGGTGCGGCTCGGTGCGTCGGCATAGGTGCCGCTATGCCCGCCTTTGACCGCGCGAACCGCCTCGACTGCGCGCGCAATCGCGCCTTCCGACAGGTCGGATGCATGCGCATAACCGACCGCTTCGTCTTTCACCGCACGCAGGCCAAAACCCTGCGCGGTGTCATATGTCGCCTGCTTGAGCCGCCCGTTGTCGAAAGTGAGCGCCTCGGCCTGGCGGTATTCGAGGAACAGCTCGCCATCGTCAGCGCCATCGAGCCCACGGCCGATCAGTTGCCGCACCTTGGCGCGGTCGAGGCCTGCTCGGTCGATAAGAGAACCGGGGATGCTCATGGTCGGCTCCGTCGGGGAATGCCTGTTAGATAGGACGGCGGATGCCGGGCTGCGAGAGGCTCAAGGCAGCTTGTCGTAGCCTTCGCCGAATCCGGCCAGGCTCATCGGGAACCCGATGCCTTCCTCGGGTGTCTGAAAGATAATGAATGTCGCGGTTTTTCCGGAGCGCAACTTCTTGATCAGCTCGTCGTCCATGATCACTTCCGCGATGCAGCCGTTGGGCAGGCAGCGAACAAAGCCGGCGCGGCCGATATCGGCCTGATCAATCTTAAGCCCGAGGCCCGACGGCAGCAGCACGCCGAGCGGTGCAACCACGCGCATCAGCCGGCTTTTCTGATCGGCGGTCTTGAGCACGATCACGGTGAGGCCGACATTGGCCCGGTCCTCTGCGGTGACGCTCTGGATCAGGGCGCACTGCTCGGCCTTCGCGCCGGGCGGCGTATCGCAACGGATCTGCCAGTCTTTATGCACAGACTTCACGGCGCCCTGAGCGAATGCGTCGTCCGCAGGCACGAGCGCCAGCAGCGCGGTCAGCGCCAAAGGTCCGAAAACGGGTCCGAGCCAGCCTGAGCCGAAACGTGCATGCCTGTCATGCTTGGAAAATTGCATCGTGGAGTCCTTCGGCATCCGGTTATGACCCTTTTCGGGGCGCAGACTAAGCGAATCGTCGCCCGGTCGGAACGCTATTTGTTGTGGTTGGGTCATGCCCGGCCGGTCCTGTCAAGCAAGGCGAACCGGCGAAGGTGCTGCGACGGAAGACCTGCAAAGCCCGGAAATGCGATGCTGAAAGCGGGTTTCGGGTACGCCGTTTGTCGCAGACGGGACATAATGAGGTGCATTGCGGCAGGGCAGGAATTATGGTTTGAGAGGCCGGGATTTTCCCCCGTCCCGCCGCACCGCCCAAGCTGCCACGCCCGTGGCAAATGCCGTGCTCAGCGGGACCGCGCCGGACATCATGCCAGTGGTGGGCGGCAAAAAAGGGGGCCTGAGCAAGGCCGTTTTTCTCGTCGAAGGAGCGCATTGGACAATGCTGGTGCTCAAGCGATTGGTTGCATTCATCATCATGGGCGTGACTGCACTTGCGGCAGGCGCGGCGCTCGCCGCGACGGCCGGCCAACCGGAACCATGGCAGCTCGGGATGCAGAAGGGCGCGACACCGGTGATGGACGACATCATCTGGTTCCATGACTTGCTGCTGTGGCTGATCACGGCGATCGCGCTGTTTGTGCTCGCGTTGCTCGTCATCGTGGTCGTGAAGTTCAACGCGCGCGCCAATCCGACTCCCTCGCGCACCACGCACAACACGGCGATCGAGGTGCTCTGGACGGTCGTGCCAGTGCTCATCCTGGTGACAATCGCGATCCCGTCGTTCCGCCTGCTGTTCCTCCAGCTCAACATGCCGAAGGCGGACGTGACGGTGAAGGCGACCGGTAAGCAGTGGTTCTGGACCTACAGCTATCCGGACGAAAAGTTCGAATTCGACTCGCTGATGGTGCAGGACAAGGATCTCAAGCAGGGTCAGCTGCGCCTGCTCACCGTCGACAATGAGATGGTCGTGCCGGTGAACAAGGTCGTGCACGTGCTCACCATCGGCGCCGACGTGATCCACGCATTTGCGGTTCCGTCGTTCGGCATCAAGATTGACTCGATCCCCGGCCGTATCAACGAGACCTGGTTCAAAGCCGAGCGTGAGGGTACATATCACGGTCAGTGCTCTGAGCTTTGCGGCAAGGATCACGCTTTCATGCCGATCGTCGTCCGGGTCGTGAATGAAAAGGACTACACGGCATGGGTTGAGCAGGCGAAGAAGAAGTATGCGACTGACGGCAGCCGTCCGACCGCGGTGGCCGCGGCCGACAGCACGAAATAGCGAATACGCGGGCGACAACGACGAGTCGAAGGACAATTAAGATGGCGAGCAATACAGCTGCGGCACACGGCGCACACGATGCCCACGAGCATCATCCGACGGGTTGGCGGCGTTTCGTGTATTCGACGAACCACAAGGACATCGGCACGATGTACCTTGTGTTTGCGCTCGTCGCTGGCGTGATCGGTGCCCTGATGTCGGTCGCGATCCGCATGGAATTGCAGAATCCCGGCGTCACGATCTTCCCAACGCCGCATGAATACAACGTGTTCGTCACCGCGCACGGCCTGATCATGATCTTCTTCATGGTGATGCCGGCGATGATCGGCGGCTTCGGCAACTGGTTCGTTCCGCTGATGATCGGCGCGCCCGATATGGCCTTCCCGCGCATGAACAACATTTCGTTCTGGCTGCTGCCGGCCTCGTTCGCGTTGCTGCTCACCTCGGCCTTCGTCGAGGGCGAGCCGGGCTCCAATGGTGTCGGGGCAGGGTGGACATTATATGCGCCGCTCTCGACCAGCGGTCATCCTGGGCCGGCCGTCGATTTCGGCATTCTGTCGCTGCATCTGGCCGGCGCATCCTCGATTCTCGGCGCCATCAACTTCATCACGACGATCTTCAACATGCGCGCACCAGGCATGACGCTGCACAAGATGCCGCTGTTCGTGTGGTCGATCCTGGTGACGGTGTTCCTGCTGCTGCTGTCGCTGCCGGTGCTGGCCGGCGCGATCACAATGCTGCTTACCGACCGCAATTTCGGCACGACGTTCTTCGCAAATGACGGCGGCGGCGACCCGATCCTCTATCAGCATCTGTTCTGGTTCTTCGGCCATCCGGAAGTGTACATCCTCATTCTTCCGGGCTTCGGTATGATCAGTCAGATCGTGGCGACCTTCAGCCGCAAGCCGGTGTTCGGCTATCTCGGAATGGCTTATGCGATGGTCGCGATCGGCGGCATCGGTTTCGTGGTCTGGGCGCATCACATGTACACGGTCGGCATGTCGACCGGCGCGCAGGCCTATTTCATCGCGGCGACGATGGTGATCGCAGTGCCGACCGGCGTGAAGATCTTTTCCTGGATTGCGACGATGTGGGGCGGCTCGATCGATTTCCGAACGCCCATGTTGTGGGCGCTCGGCTTCATCTTTCTATTCACGGTCGGCGGCGTGACGGGCGTGGTGCTCGCCAATGCCGGCGTTGATCGCGTGCTGCAGGACACATATTACGTGGTGGCGCACTTCCACTACGTGCTTTCGCTCGGCGCCGTTTTTGCGATCTTCGGTGGCTGGTACTACTGGTTTCCGAAGATCACCGGCTACATGTACAACGAGACGATCGGCAAGCTGCATTTCTGGATCACCTTCATCGGCGTGAACCTGGTGTTCTTCCCGCAGCACTTCCTCGGGCTTGCCGGGATGCCGCGCCGCTACGTCGACTATCCGGATGCGTTCCACGGCTGGAACATGATCTCGTCCTACGGATCGTACATTTCCGCCTTCGGCGTGCTCATCTTCTTCTTCGGAATGATCGAGGCCTTCGTGAAGAAGCGGGTCGCGGGCAATAACCCCTGGGGTGTCGGCGCGACGACGCTCGAGTGGACGCTGTCGTCGCCGCCGCCGTTTCATCAGTTCGAAACCTTGCCGCGCATCAAATAGGGTCAATCGGCGCAGCTCATGTCGCTCGTCAGCGAAGGCGCAGACTACCGCGGGTCGCTCTCGGCAGGCACGAGCCTTGCCGAGCCGAGCCTGGCGACGGTCGGCGACTATTTCACCTTGATGAAGCCGCGCGTGATGTCGCTCGTGGTGTTCACGGCCCTGGTTGGGCTCGCCGTTGCGCCCGGGTCGCTGCATCCGGTGACCGCCTTTACGGCTTTGCTCTGCATCGCGGTCGGGGCAGGCGCCGCGGGCGCGCTCAACATGTGGTACGACGCGGATGTCGATGCGCTGATGACGCGCACATCACGCCGTCCGGTGCCGATGGGCCGCGTGCAGCCGGGCGAAGCGCTTGCCTTCGGCCTCACACTCGCCGGTTTTTCAGTCGTAACCCTCGGCCTGCTTGTGAATTGGCTCGCCGCCGGCCTGCTTGCATTCACGATCTTCTTCTATGTCGCCGTCTATACGGCATGGCTCAAGCGCTCCACGCCGCAGAACATCGTGATCGGCGGCGCCGCCGGTGCCTTTCCGCCGATGATCGGCTGGGCGGCGACAATGGGCTCGCTGTCGCTTGAGCCGGTTCTGCTGTTTCTGATCATCTTCTTCTGGACGCCGCCGCATTTCTGGGCGCTCGCGCTCTATCGGACCGAAGACTATGCCCGCGCCGGCATTCCGATGCTGCCTGTGGTGAGTGGCGACGCCAGCACGCGCCGGCAGATTCTGCTCTACACGCTGATCCTCGTGCCGCTCGCCATCGTGCCCTGGCCACTCGGCTACACAGGCGCGATCTATGGAGTGACCGCAGCCATCAGCGGCGCAATCATGCTAATGCTCGGCTGGCAAGTGCTGCGTGAGCGGCGGCCTGCGGAGCGTGCCAGCCGGAACCTGTTTGCCTTCTCGATCCTGTACCTGTTTCTGCTCTTTGCAGTGCTGCTGGTCGATCGCGGATGGGGCGGGCTGATTGCCCGGTTAGCCACATGAGCACGGGAGTCGCCATGAGCGAGCCGCACGACGACGACGGCATCGTGCTGACCGAAGCGCAAAAGCGCGCGCGGCGCTCGCGCTCGATCGCGATTGCGCTGGCGCTCGCGGCGCTGGTCATATTGTTCTACGCCATGACGCTGGTGAAGGGACCGGGCGTTTTGATTCGCCCGATTTAAGTGAAACAATGGCTGGACCCGCGCACCGATCCGACCGAAAGCCGCTGCGGCGCGATGCGCTGGTTGCGGCCTGCTGTGCCGCGGTTGTGGTGAGCATGGTGGGCGCCGCCTACGCCGCGGTGCCGTTCTACAACTGGTTCTGCAGGACGACCGGATTCGGCGGCACAACGCAGGTTTCCGAGAAAGCGCCGGATCATGTTCTGGGACGGGCGATCACGATCCGGTTCGACTCCAATGTCACTCCTGGATTGCCCTGGAAATTCCAGCCCGAGCAGAACGAGATCAAGGTGCGGATCGGCGAGGTGGCGACGGTCAACTACAAGGTTGTCAACGAGGCGGCGCGCGAAATCGTCGGGCAGGCTTCGTACAATGTGTCGCCGCCGACGGTTGGCGCCTATTTCAGCAAGATCAACTGCTTCTGCTTTACCGAGCAGCGCATGAAGCCGGGCGAAACGCGCGAGATGACGGTCGTCTTCTATGTGGATCCGGCAATCGTGAAGGATCGCGACCAGGACGACCTCAATACGATCACGCTGTCATACACTTTCTACCGGACACGCGATCAGGAGCGCCCGGTGGCTGAAGCACCCGCTACGAATTCGAGCAAGTTATAACGCGCATGATCCCGAAAAGTGGAGACCGGTTTTCGGATAAGATCATGCGCCAACTATAAACGGAGACGAGGACGATGGCCGACGCCCACGCCAAGCCCCATCACGACTACCATCTGGTCGATCCGAGCCCATGGCCGGCGGTCGGTTCGGTGTCTGTTTTTATTCTCGCCGTCGGCGCGATCAGCTGGATGCACCACATGTACCCGGCGGCACCGCTGGTGTTCGGCGTCGGCGTGATCGGCGTGCTCTACACGTTCGTGGCCTGGTGGCGCGACGTGATCCGCGAGGCGCAGTTCGAGGGCTTTCACACGCGCGTCGTTCAGATCTCGCACCGCTACGGCATGATCCTGTTCATCGCTTCGGAGGTGATGTTCTTCGTTGCCTGGTTCTGGGCCTACTTCAACACCGCGCTGTTTCCCGGCGAGGCGCATGAGGTCGGCCGGCTCGCCGTCACCGGCGGTGTCTGGCCGCCGAAGGGAATCGAGACCTTCGATCCCTGGCACCTGCCTCTGCTCAATACCCTCATCCTGCTCACGTCGGGCACGACGGTGACCTGGGCGCATCACGCGCTCCTGGAAGATGACCGGCAGGGCCTGAAATGGGGCCTGATCCTCACCATCCTGCTCGGCCTCACCTTTACCTGCGTGCAGGCCTACGAGTATTCGCACGCGCACTTCCACTTCAGCGGCAATATCTACGGCGCGACATTCTTCATGGCGACCGGCTTTCACGGCGCGCACGTGATCATCGGCTCGATTTTCCTGATTGTCTGCCTGCTGCGCGCCTTGGCCGGCCACTTCACTCCGAAACAGCATCTCGGCTTCGAATTCGCCGCCTGGTACTGGCACTTCGTCGACGTGGTATGGCTGTTCCTGTTCGCTTGCATATATGTGTGGGGCTCCGGTGTGCCGCATCCGGAGTGAGCAGCGCGGATATTTTCTTCAAGAGGGCGGCGTCATCACGCCGCCCTTTTGTTTTGATGGCTTTATAGCGTCATGATCGATCAAGCATCATCGGGGAATTTGCCGATCGGCCGCGGCCTGCGCGGGCGTTGCCCGCGTTGCGGCGAGGGGCATTTGTTTCAGGGTTTCCTGACGCTGCGTCCGGCCTGTGAGCGTTGCGGGCTTGACTACAGCTTCGCAGACGCCGGCGACGGGCCCGCAGTGTTCGTCATTCTGATCGGCGGCGGCATCGTGGTTTTCGCCGCGCTGATCACCGAAGTGCTCTTTCAGCCGCCATATTGGCTGCACGCACTCCTGTGGTTTCCGTTGATTCTGATCGTCACGCTTGCGCCGCTGCGTCTGCTCAAAGGTCTGTTGATCGCGCTGCAGTACCATCACAAGGCCGCCGAGGGACGTCTCGAGCCACGAGGTGATGCTTGAGGAAAGAGCTCAAGCGCAAGCGCCGCGCTACAGTGCTCGACGCAACCATGTTCGCGCTCGCCGGTGTCGCGATCCTGTGCGGGCTCGGCATGTGGCAACTCGAACGCAAGGTCTGGAAGGAGAACCTGATCGCAACATTGAACTCACGGCTTGCGGCGGCTCCGGGCGATCTGCCGCCGCGTGACAGCTGGCGGATGCTGAAGGAGAGCGAAGCGGAATTTCGCCGCGTCACGTTTCCCGCCGAATTTCTCGACGGCGAAGAGGCGCTGGTTTACACGGCCGGCTCGCCTCTGCGTCGTGATGTGAAGGGGCCGGGCTATTGGGTCTTTACCCCGGCGCAGCTTGCCGGGGGCAGCATCGTTCTGGTCAATCGCGGGTTCATCCCGATCGATCGTAAGGATCCGGCAACGCGAACGGAGGGCGCGCCGCACGGCAGCGTCGATATTGTCGGTGTTCTTCGCTGGCCGGAAAAGCGCGACTCCTTCACGCCGGCTGACGATGCCAAAGACAATGTCTGGTACCTGCGCGATTCCAATGCAATCGCCGCATCGAAAAAATGGCTGACCGCGGCGCCCTTCTACATCGATCAGGAGTCGCCTGTTCCGCCGGGTGGGACGCCGAAGCCGGGTAAGCTCGAAGTTCATCTGCCCGACAACCATCTTGAATATGCAATTACCTGGTTCGGCCTCGCCCTTGCGCTCGCCGGTGTCTACGTGGCGTGGCTCGCGCGCCGGCTCTTTGGGCGCTATTGAGCATTTCTTGTGAAAATGGGTGCCCGCGGGTACTGTGCGGTCGAGCGCAGGGCCGGCTTTGGCCCATAAAATAAAGCGAAATCAATGCGTTACGTCTCAACACGGGGCGAGGCCGCCCCGCTTGATTTTGTCGAGGTGATGCTCGCGGGTCTCGCCCGCGATGGCGGACTCTATGTCCCGGAATCCTGGCCGGCGCTCGGTCGCGAGACGATCACGGGTTTCGCCGGCAAGCCTTACGCCGAAGTCGCGGTGGACGTGATCCGTCCCTTTGTCGATGGAAGCATTGCTGATGGCGATGTCGCGCGCATGGTTCGCGAAGCCTATGGCGTATTCCGTCATCCGGCGACCGCGCCGCTCGTGCAACTCGATTCCAGCCTGTTCGTGCTCGAGCTCTTTCACGGCCCGACCCTCGCCTTCAAGGACCTGGCGATGCAACTCGTTGCGCGCCTCATGGATCACGCGTTGCGTCAGCGCAGTGAGCGCACGACCATCGTCGTGGCCACGTCCGGCGACACGGGTGGCGCCGCGGCGGAGGCGTTCAGGGGAAGCGGGCAGGTCGACGTGGTGGTGCTGTTCCCGCGCGGACGCATCTCCGACGTGCAGCAGCGCATGATGACCACCGTTCCGGATAGCAACGTGCACGCCGTCGCGATCGAAGGCACCTTCGACGACTGCCAGGCGTTGGTGAAGGCCATGTTCAATCATCATGCCTTCCGCGATCGCGTGCGCCTGTCGGGCGTCAACTCGATCAATTGGGCGCGCATCATGGCGCAGGCCGTCTACTATTTCACGGCCGCGGTGGCGCTGGGGGCGCCGCATCGGAAAATCGCCTTCACGGTGCCGACCGGGAACTTTGGCGACGTCTATGCCGGTTATGTAGCCGCGCGCATGGGGCTGCCGGTTGACCGCCTGGTGGTGGCGACAAACACCAACGACATCCTTGCGCGGACCTTTGCCACCGGCACTTACGAAATCCGAGACGTTGTTGCGACCATGTCGCCGTCGATGGACATTCAGGTTTCGTCAAACTTCGAGCGTCTGCTGTACGATGCGACCGGCCGCGACGCAGCGTCGGTGCGTACGTTGATGGGCTCGCTCGCACAATCGCGCCGGTTTGTGATGTCGGCGCAGGCACTCAAGGAATTGCGCACGTTGTTCAGCGCCAATCGCGCCGACGAACAGGAGTGTGCCGCTGAAATTCGCGCCTGGATGAAAGAGGCCGATTATTGCGTCGATCCCCATACGGCCATTGCCCTGGCGGTTGCCGAAAAGGAGACCCGCGATGCGTCCGTCCCGATGGTGGTGCTGTCGACCGCGCATCCGGCGAAATTTCCGGCTGCAGTGAAGGCTGCTTGCGGCGTCGAGCGGCCGCTGCCCGACTGGCTGGCCGATCTGCCGAAGCGGACGGAACGGGTCACGGTGCTGCCGGCCGATCAGGTAGCAGTTGAACGGTTTGTAGCGTCGGCCTCGCGTGCCGCGCGTGAAGGAGCAGCGGCATGACTGTGCAAGTGACTCGTCTTCCGTCCGGCCTGTCGGTGGTTACCGACCGGATGGCGCACCTCGAAACCGCGTCGCTCGGCATATGGATCGCCTCCGGCAGCCGCAACGAGAAGCCCGACGAACACGGAATTTCACACCTTCTCGAACACATGGCGTTCAAGGGCACAAAACGCCGGACCGCGCGCCAGATTGCCGAAGCAATCGAGGCCGTCGGCGGCGATCTCAACGCGGCAACGAGCGTCGAATCGACCGGCTACTTCGCACGCGTGCTCAAGGCGGATGTGCCGCTCGCGATCGACGTGCTGTCCGACATTCTCTCGGACCCGACATTCGATGCGGAAGAGCTCAAGCGCGAGCAGAACGTCATCGTGCAGGAGATCGGTGCGACCGAAGATGCGCCGGACGATCTGGTGTTCGACCGGCTCCAGGAAACGGCGTTTCCGGCGCAGTCGGTCGGCCGTTCCATCCTGGGCACGCCGGAGACTGTGCGCTCATTCAATCCGATGCGTTTGCGCGCCTATCTGTCACGGAACTACAAGGCTCCGGGCATGGTCGTCGCTGCGGCCGGCGCTGTCGACCACGACGCTATCGTTGCCGACGTCGAAAAGCGCTTTGCGGGCTTCACGGGACCGGCGGCACCGACGCCCGAACAGGCAAATTTCCGCGGCGGCACGCGCGTGGAGGCACGCGATCTCGAGCAGGTCCATATCGCCATGGCGCTGGAAGGGCTGCCGGTGCGTGACGGCCAGCTTTACAGCCTGCAGGTGTTTACCAGCGTGCTGGGTGGCGGGATGTCGTCTCGCCTGTTCCAGGAAGTGCGCGAAATCCGCGGCCTTTGCTACTCAATCCATGCCTTCCACATGCCTTACGCGGACACTGGCCTGTTCGCGCTTTATGCCGGCACCGACGAAACCGATGCGCCAGAACTGATGCGCGTGGTGATCGACCAGATCGGCAACGCGACCGAGACCCTGAACGACACCGAGATCAATCGTGCCAAGGCGCAGATGAAAGCAGGGCTGCTGATGGCGCTGGAAAGCTCCGAGGCGCGTGTCGGGCAACTGGCGCGGCAGATGCTTGCCTATGGCAGACCGATTCCGCTCGACGAGATCGTGGCGAAGGTCGACGCCGTCACGATCGCTAGCGCGCGCGCCGCTGGTGCTGCGTTGATCAGCCGCGCAAAGCCTGCGATCGCGGCGCTCGGACCCGGCAACGGCCTTGCCAGCACTGCCGCGATCGCTGAAAGTCTGTTTCGCCGCGCAGCCTGAAACGCGCGACCGGCCTTACGTCCATGGCACTCTTCCGAACCGTCAGCTTCAACGAGATCATCCCGGGCATTACGGGCGCCGGCGTGATTTTACGGGCGCCGCACAGCGGCGACTTTGCCGAATGGGCTGCTTTGCGCGCAGCCAGCCGCAATTTCCTCGTGCCGTGGGAGCCGACCTGGCCGTCAGACGATCTTTCGCGCGGCGCCTTTCGGCGGCGGCTCAAGCGCTATGCCGAGGATCAGCGCAGCGACCTTGCCTATGCCTTTCTGATCTTCCGAAGTGAAGATAACGCGATGGTGGGAGGCCTGACGCTCGCCAATATTCGCCGCGGCGTCGCACAGGCAGGCAGCATCGGCTACTGGGTTGGCGAGCGCTTCGCGCGCAAAGGCTACATGACCGCCGCGGTGCGCGCGCTGATCCCGTACAGCTTCACCACGCTGCGGCTGCACAGGCTGGAGGCCGCCTGCATCCCGAACAACACCGCATCGGTTCGCCTGCTTGAGAAAACCGGGTTCAAGCGCGAAGGCTATGCGCGCGGCTATCTTTGCATCAACGGGATCTGGCAGGATCACCTGTTGTATGCGCGGCTGAAGGATGACACCGACTGAGCCGGTGCCTTGGGATTGCCGATCTTCGCTTGCTATAACAGGAGAGGGCACTGCTTCACATGTGGAACGAGGGATCGTGGTGAAGGGAATCAGAGGGACAGCAACTGTTCCGACGGGGGCGATAGCATTTATATGCTTGGCGCTAGGTCTGGCGGGCTGCAGCTCGACCAACGTGTTCAGCACATCTGCCCTGGATCTGTTCAGCACCTCATCAAAGGCGACGTCCGGCGATGCCGGTGCCGCAGCCGATCCGAATGCCGACGTTGAGTGCCCCGGCATCGAAGTAAGGAGCGGCGCCGCGACGCTGATGATCGGCAGTAAGCCGGGTGAGGGCGAGCCGTCCGCGCTTGACCTGCGTTATCAGGCCACGATCATACGCACGGCACGCGAATGCCGGGTCACAGCCGGCGTCATGACCATGAAGGTCGGCATCGAGGGACGCGTCATCACCGGTCCGGCGGGTGGACCTGGCACGGTCGACGTGCCGCTTCGGCTTGCCGTCGTGCAGGAAGGTGTCAACCCCAAGACCATCTTGTCGAAGTTTGCGCGCGAGCAGGTGACAATCGCGAACGCGGTCGATCGCGTCACCTTTACGCACATCGACCCGGAGATTTCATTTCCGATGCCGCAGCCCGCCGCGAATATCGACGCTTACGTCGTGTATGTCGGATTTGATCCTCAGGGGGCGCAGCAGGAAAAGAAAAAACCGGCGGCGAAACCCAAGCCTCGCGTTGCCAAGCCGCGTCAAAGCTGAACAGACGCTACCAGCCGCGCAGATCGATGATGGCGCGCTTGAGCGCTCGCATGTCCGTAATCACGTCGCAAGCGCCGGCGGCGCGCAGTTGATCGGCGGTGTCGCTGCCGGCGTGGCTTGCGCCGGCGAAACCGATCACCCTCATTCCGGCAGTCACACCGGCGGTCACGCCGACGGATGAATCCTCCACGACGATGCAGGCCCCGGGCTCGACGCCCATTTTGCCGGCGGCGTGCAGCAAAAGGTCCGGCGCCGGTTTGCCGTTGCGGACGTCGCTTGCCGAAAACAGATTTGGCTCGAAAAAGCGGATCAGCCCGGTGCTTTCGAGACTGACGCGAATTCGCTCAATTGACGATGACGATGCGACGCATTTTGGCCCGCGCAGCCACGACAACGCATAGGCTGCATGATGTGTCGGGCGCAGCTCGCTGCGGAAACGGCGCAGGATCGAGTCGGCTACGCCCGCAGCGAAGCCGGCTGGTAACTTACGCCTCGTCGCAAACTCCACATCGGCAAACATGTCCGCGGGGCGGCGTCCGGTGAAATAGCGCGCGATCATGTCCGGCGTCAGCGGAAAGCCGGCGCGAATAAACTCCTGTGACACGATTGCGGTCGCCAACGGCTCGCTATCAACCAGCACGCCGTTGCAATCGAAGATGACCACCGGGTCCTCCGACGCCTCGGCCGGGAAATTCGGCCACTAACGCACTGTCCAGACGAATCAGTTGGCGAGAATAGGGACGGAACTTCCGCGCGCAATTGCCGGCGCGCGCTGAACCGGCAGTTGTGCACATCCTAATGTTGGATAACGGGGATAACCGTGTTCCGGGCCGTATCAGGCGATTGACGCTTTGCCGACCGGGAAATGCGCGTTTAGTTCAGCTTCTTGCGGACGTCGTCGATGCCCTTGGCGATCAAATCGCCCGCGAGCTTGCCCTTTGTCTCGGCGCTGAGAATTTTCTCCGCGGCGGCGATAGCGGCTTCGGCAGCCGCGCTGCGGACATCGGCGGCGGCCTGCGCTTCGGCCTGTGCGATCTTGGTTTCGGCCATCTTTGTTCGCCGCGCGACAAAGTCCTCGATCCGGACCTTGGCCTCGGCGGCCATGCGCTCGGCTTCGGCTTTCGCGCCGGAGATGATGTCCTGTGCCTCGCCTTCGGCGGCCTGGCGCTTGCGCTGATATTCGGCCAGCAACGCCGCCGCTTCGTCCTTGAGCTTGCGAGCCTCGTCAAGCTCGGCCTTGATGCGCCCCGCGCGGTCATCGAGCGACTTCGTGATCATCCGATGCACGCCGAGATAGCCCAGTAGGCCCACGAACAAGACGAAGGCAAGGGCAACCCAGGTTTCCGCCTCCATCAGCATGGCTACGAGCCTTTCAGCGCGTCAGCGACCGCGGCCGCGACAGCCTTTTCGCTCGGCGCCTCGCCGATCAGGCGTTCGACAATCGCGCGCGTCGCGTCCTCGGCGATGCCGCGCACATTGCCCATGGCGGCCTGTTTGGTAGCTGCGATGGTTTTTTCAGCCTCAGCCAGCTTCGTATTGAGGTCGCTCTCGAGGGTCTTCCTGCGCGCCTCCGCTTCCGCGGCGTGCCGTTCACGCGTCTCGGTCGCGATCGCCTGCGCGCGGTTACGGGCATCGGCCAGGGCCTTTTCGTAGGCCGCGACGGCAGTATCCGACTCGCCCTTCAGACGCGACGCGTCGGCGAGATCATCTTCGATGTGCTTTTGCCGGCCCTCGATGATCGAGCCAACGCGCGGCAGCGCCAGCTTGGCCATGAGCACGTAGAGCAGGACGAAAGCAATCGCCAGCCACACGAGCTGCGAAGCAAAGGTCTCTGACTGGAACGGCGGAAATCCGCCGTGCCCGCCCTTTGCAGGCTGTTCGGTGCTCGCGGTGTGGGTCGGCTCGGCCATGAGGTCTCTTAGAGCGCGAACAGCAGCAGGAGTGCGATGAGCAGCGAGAAGATGCCGAGCGCTTCGGTGATGGCGAACCCGAAGATCAGGTTGCCGAACTGGCCTTGCGCCGCGGAAGGATTGCGCAACGCGGCTGCGAGGTAGTTTCCGAAGATGATGCCTACGCCGACGCCGGCCCCGCCCATGCCGATGCAAGCAATGCCCGCACCGATGTACTTTGCTGCCACTGGATCCATAACAAACTCCTTTTAGTTTTCCGGTCGAGCCTTTAGTGGCCCGGGTGAATCGCATCGTTGAGGTAGATGCAAGTAAGGATCGCGAAGACGTAGGCTTGCAGGAAGGCGACCAGCGTCTCCAGCGCGAAAAGAATGACAACCATTGCGAAAGGCAGCATGCTGCCCACCCAGCCAATGGCGCCGAGGCTTCCACCCAAGAGGATGATAAAGCCGGCGAAGACCTTCAGCGTAATATGTCCCGCAAGCATATTGGCGAACAATCGCACACTGTGCGAGATCGGCCGCGACACGAACGACAGGATTTCGATCGCCACGATCAGCGGCAGAATGTAGATGGGCACGCCTTTCGGCACGAACAGGTTGAAGAAGTGCAGCCCGTGCCGCCACAGGCCGTAGATCAGCACGGTTAGGAAAACCGTGATCGCCAGCGCGGCGGTGACGATGATGTGGCTGGTGACGGTGAACGCATAGGGGATGAGCCCGAGCATGTTCAGCGTCAGCACGAACATGAAGATCGAGAAGACAAAGGGAAAGAATTTCATCCCTTCGGAGCCGGCGGTCGAGCGGATCGTCGAGGCGACGAATTCGTAGGATATCTCCGCCGCCGACTGCAGGCGGGACGGCACCAGGCTGCGCTTGGCTGTCGCGCCGACCAGGAATACGGTGAGCCCAACGACCGCGAGCATCATAAAAGCTGCGGAATTGGTGAAGGCGATCTCTACATTGCCGATCTTGACGACAGGAAAGAGATTGGTGATCTGAAACTGGTGAATAGGATCAACGGTCATGAGTGCTAGTCGTCGTCCAGTTGCCTGTCGCGAACGACCCCAGCCGCTCGCATCACGTTGAGAACGCCGGCCGCGAAGCCGAGCAGAAGAAAAACGATGAGCCCCCACGGCGAAATGCCCAGCCAGCGATCCAGCAGCCAGCCAATCACCGCGCCCACAAGCACGCCTGCCACCAATTCGGTCGACAGCCGGAAGCCGCGGGCGAACCCGGAAAGATCGGCGGCCCGACGAGGACCGGAACCGTTTTCGGATGGCCGGTTCGTCTTTGCGAGCCGGTTGCCGAGACGCTGGAGCCTCGCGGAGAGAGCGGCCTCGTCGTCCGGCGGTTCGTTGCGATCACCATTGCCGCGCGGGCCGTCAGCCATGCTTTCGACTCGCGTGGATTTCAGGTTTCGCGTGTTCCGCCGCCCTAAAAGCCGCGCGGACCATACTTATGGCATTTATGCGAGTCAAGGAAACGGGTCCGCGACATAAGTGTTTGATAACAGGAAGCAAACCTCGGATTCTCGACGCACGGAACTGACACAGTTGCTGTCCCTTTCCCGGGCGTTTCACGGACCAATGGCGTTCCGGTTTGGCGTACATGACACCGATGCTACGCTTGCAAACTCCCAGCGTCGAACTGAGGGAAGAAAATATGCGCGCCTCGATGCTCGCTTTTGCCGGGATTCTCGTTTGCTCCGCCTCGGTCGCGTCGGCGCAGGCCGTGATCGATGTCGAAGGCCAACGCGCCGCCCAACCGCCGGTGCAGGAATCGCAACCGCAGGTGCCGCCACAGCCGGCACCTAGGACCGAGAGTCCGGTCCAGCCGAAAGACGATAGCGCCGCTCCGCCCGCGGACGGCGGCCGGTTCACGTTCAATCGCATCGACAACGGATTCCTGCGGCTCGACACCCAAAGCGGGCAGGTCGCCTATTGCCGCCAGCAGGCGGCCAGCTGGGCATGCCAGGCCGTGCCGGAAAATCGGTCCGGGCTGGAAGCCGATGTTGCGCGCCTGCAATCGGACATGGCGGCCCTGAAGGCGCTGCAATCGGATATATCGGCCTTGAAGACGGATATGACGGCCTTGAAGACCCTGAAATCGGACATTGCGCGCTTGCAGGACGAAATCGCTGCCGTCAGGCGGGAGGTTGCAGCACTGAAGGAACCGCCGCCTCCGCGGCCGCCTGCAGATTTAACACCGCCGGGCAAGGACGGCGATGCCGTTATCAAATTGCCGACGCAGGGAGATGTTGCACGGGCACGCGCGTTCATCGAAAAGACATGGCTCCGTCTGGTCGAGATGATCACCGCGGTGCAGGACATGATGCAGAAGGGCTGAACCTCTACGCAACGCGAGTCCATGCCGCGCCGTATGTCCACCATCGTCGAAACCGCACCGCAGCTGATTGCCAGCGCGACCTTGCACGTGGACACGCCGGGCATGGGCTTTGTCGAAATCACCGAGAATGCGGTCAGCTTCATCAAACAAGCGGGCGCGGGCGAAGGTGTATTGCTGATCTACTTGCGTCACACATCGGCTTCACTGACGATCCAGGAAAACGCCGATCCCGACGTGCAGACAGACCTTGTCTCTGCGCTCGACCGGCTCGCGCCCGAGGACGCGCCCTGGATCCACGATGCCGAAGGGCCAGACGACATGCCGGCCCACGTCAAGGCGATGCTCAATGGCGTTTCGCTGCAGGTCCCTGTCGTCGCCGGCAAGCTGGCGCTCGGAACCTGGCAGGGCATGTACCTTGTGGAGCATCGGCGCAGGCCACACAGCCGCGAAGTGATCTTCCAGTTCATCGGCAGCCGGAAGCCGGCTTAGCCATCGCCGTGTTTCGCGAAAAAAAGCGCCCTGCCACATGGCAGGGCGCTGCAAAAAAACGTGCGGGACTTCGATCCCGCACGTCGTCGTTTTCGCTAGGCTCTGACAGCGGCCTCTTTCCAGATGCTTATGTGCCGCGTCTCCGGCATCAGCATCAGGCCAAGCACGAAGCACACCGCCGGCACCGCGATCGGATAGATCAGGGCCTGGCCGATGCTGCCGCTTGCGGTGAAGGCCGCCGTCGTGATGAACGGCACCAGACCGCCACCCCAACCGTTGCCGATGTGGTAGGGCACCGACACGGAGGTATAGCGAATGCGGCCGGGGAAATATTCGGCGAGGAACGCGCCGATCGGCCCATACACCATGCCCACGTAGCACACCATGATCGCGATGATGAGCACTGCGATCCCATAGTTGATGCTACCGGGTTGGGTCACCTCCTTCAGCCATAGGAACAGCGGATAGTAGGTCACCGCCGCGAGCAGGAAGCCGCCTAGGATCACCGGCTTGCGGCCGATGTGGTCGGAGAGCCAGCCGAAGAAGATCAGCGACGGCGTTCCGATCAGCAACGCGGCGCCGACGATGTAGGCGGAGGTGAGTGGATCCACCTTGGACACAGTGCCAAGGAAGAAGAGCGGCCAGAACTGGCCCGAGTACCAGACCACGCCTTCGCCGATTACGATGATGGTGGCGATCACGACGTACTTGAAGTTCGCAGTGAGGAAGGCCTCTTTCCAGGGGTTCTTGGTCATCTGTCCCTTGGCCTGGATCTCCCGGAAGATCGGCGTCTCCTGCAACTGCAACCGGATCCAGATCGCGATCGCGACCAGCAGGAACGAGATCAAGAACGGTACGCGCCATCCGTACACGTCGAAGTCCTTGCCGAAATAGGTGCGGCAACCGATGATGACCGCGAGCGACACGACGATGCCGAGGGTCGGCGAGGTCTGCAGCCAGCCGGTATAGTAGCCACGCCGCTCGTCGGAGACGTGCTCCGCGACGTAGGTGATCGCGCCGCCATATTCGCCGCCGAGGCACAGGCCCTGAATCATGCGCAGGCCGAACAGGGTGAATGCTGCAGCGAGACCGATCGATTCGTAGGTCGGGATTAGGCCAATCGCGCCGGTGCCCACACCCATGCCGGTCAGAGTCACGAGGAACGTATATTTACGGCCGATGCGGTCACCCATCCACCCGAAGAGGAATGCTCCTAAAGGCCTGATGAGGAACCCGGCAGTGAACAACGCGATCGTGCTCAGCAGCGCGGCGACGGGATGCGATTTTTCGAAGAACTTGACCGACAACACGGCGGCCAAGCTGCCGAAGATATAGAAGTCGTACCACTCGATGACGTTTCCTACTGCGGCGGCGATGATCACCCGCCGGAAGTCTTTTGGAACTTGCGCAGCCATTGTCACTCTCCTGCTAGCTCAGGGCTTCGTCGCTTCGCAGGGTACTTGCTTCGATCGTCGTCCCCATTGAAACGCCCCCCAAATTGTTGATGTGCACGACGCCGCAAATTGACGTCGCGATTTTGCTTGCGCGGTTCTTCTGTGCCCGCTTGCAAAAACTTTACATCGGAGGCTATCGGCGGCTTATTCGACTTTGCGCCTAAGATAATCGTATAAGGCGTTGGCCGATTGTCGAAATTCGGTAGGGCATTCAAGCATAGAGCAACGCTTGCGGCCGCGAAGTTGCGGTCCGGCGGCGGAAGTGAACTTTAGTCTTACGTGTCGTTATTTGCCCGCTAGCGCAAAGACAGCGCCATCGTTACGTCGCGATGTTCACGGCAGTCCAACGCTCAAAGGACATTGAACAGCGAATAGTTGGTCTGTCGCACGCTAGAGGCCAACAAAGTCGCGGAGCTTTTTTACTGTTGCCGCGGCGTCCTTGGCTTCCTCGGTGGTTAGAACCGTGATCTCGCCAGAACGCCTGTGCAAGACGCTGTGATGGATCATCGCACCTGAAAGCCCGTCTTTGTCCGATTTCACCGCGATGTCGTCGATATCGGAGAGGGCAAACTCGATGGGCTTTTTGCTCCACAACAGCACTTTTTGCTGCAGCGTTGCCTTGCCGGAATCCTTATCGAGGGTCAGGACCGTCGAACCCTCCTTCAAGACAAGCTTGCGCGGCGTGTCTTCGATTTTCGCCATGGCACGTCTCCGCCATCTGGGCTCGGCTTCAACATGCGCCACCGCCAGCCTTGACGGGGGCTGTCGCGCCGACCCGCAATATTAGACTAAAGTATTGGGCGTTCGAGAAGGGGCGAATTGCCGCTAGTTCGACGAACGAGAAGAGCAGTGCCTGAACCCAAATCGCAATCGCTCTTTGTCCGAGCCTCGTGAGGCTTGAGGGTCAGGATAGCTGACGGTTGTCAAAAACCCCCGGCCTTAAATGCCCGTGTCGGCTCGAAAGACATGCCGTTCAGCGCACAAGGGCGGCAATGTGACAATCAAATTGCCACCGCGAGAAGAGATCTCGCGCATGCTCGCGATTTGCCGAAAGGACCTTTAAACGGTCCGGTCCACCGGACGATCAAACTCCCGCCAACGCGAATAGAAGTGCGATTGCCCACATGGCGATCGCGATCGCGGCAGTCCACAACGCAAAGCTATAATAGGTTTCGCGCAGAACCGTCGCGCTCGCCCATTGCGCGTGCGCTTCAGGGGGGCGCTGATCCTTCGGCAAGTAGAGCCACAACTCTGTTCGGCGGTAATCTTTGGTGAGCGCTTCGCGCGCTTTGTAGACAAGGATCAACGCCATCAGCGTGGTCAATGTGCCGCCGGCCTGGAACGCCAGCCGGGGCTCGAACGACATTCCGACCATGACGCAGAAAATAGTGAGCGAGCCGAACAGGCACGCCCGCTGCACGATCTCGAATGCAATTCGGCGCATCTCTTCCATGCCGCCCCCGGAGCTGCTTCGCCCTCGAACCAAGAGCTGGCTAATTCTAGCGCAACTTCGTTGCACCGGCACTCACGAAACGGTGTCAAAGCCCCGCGGGTGCCGTACTCGCCGAAAGCACCAAGGCTGAACTGTAGAGAATACCGGCGATCCAGAGGCGGCTTTGGCGAAGCGCAGCAGCAGCTCTTCCAGCTGCGCCCGCGCCAACCTGCGCCCCTGTGCGCCGGCCGGACGCTCGTCGGGCCGCAGCGCGCGCCAGACCTCGCTGCGCAGCAGGCGCTCCTCGGTGAGGAAATAACTTCGGACTAACAACCCGATCGAAAAGATCAGCGCTACCGTCGCGCCGATCGTGAAGGCCAGCGGAGGCTCAAAACTATATCCGACCATGAGTGTACCGGCTGCCAGCGCCACAAAGCTGGTATCGCGAACCATGGTGAAAAACGCAAAACGCGCGAACGGGTTCATGGTCGTCTCCTTTCGGACCATCCATCCCCCCGATAAAGAGCAAATGCTGTGCCAGACACGCCAGCACACTATCCCCGGCGCCGCTAACGCTGCTACCAGCGGCGAAGTTCCGGCTCAAAGCCGGTTGTCATAGCCCGAACTGGAAAAAATTTCCAATCGCCGGCAGCGTCAGGATTCCAGTGCCAGCGAGCCAGATCCACAGCGAAGCTATGGTCGAATCGTCCTTGGCGCCGATCAGGCGCTCATAAATGGCGGCTGGAATACCTGCCAGGATGATCGTGGCGGTCGAGACCATCAACGACGAAAACATCAAGGTGAGCGATGTACTGCCGAACAGGAGGGAAGGCGCCAGCACCTGCATGTGGATCAAGGCAAACAGCAGCGCGGTCTGATTGAAAATGCCATTGATCATCCCGAAAAAGGCGATGGCGATATAGTAGGCGTTGCGGTTCATGACGTGCTTCAACCGGTTCGGGGAACGGCGCCCATCAGCAGGAATACGTACAGCAGACCGACTCGAAGCCAGAACAGCCAGACAACGCCGAACAGCCAGATTACGACGGGCGCGGTGGCTTTCGGTGTGACCAGCGCAATCGCGGCAACCATCGGATCGGTCAGGCGGCAGAAAAATCGCCAAATGTAATTTGGCGAATCTGCATCCACGAACAGCCCGAGCAAAACTCGCGCGAGCAAAGTGTACATCACCACCGCCAAAACGAAGTTCGGCAAGTGAAAGTACCAGTAGGTGATCAGCGACCGGCTATCCATCGGCGGATTGAGCTCCAGCGACTGATGACATGCTAGCGAATCGCACCCTTTGCCTCCCATAAAAAAGCGGGACCCGAAGGCCCCGCTTTCTTCGTTTGTTGCAGCTTCGCGGTCGTCAGGAGGCTTTTTCCTCGAGCACCGTTCTGCCACGCGGCTTGCGGATCTCGTCCACATAGGCCTGCATTTCCTTCGACGGCTCCTTGCCCATCAGGCTGACCACGTAGATCACCAGGAAGCCGAACGGCATCCCCAGCAGGCCGCAGGCGATGTTGTTGAGGTTGAACCAGCCAACCTTGTTCGCCAGCGGGTGGGCAAGCGTCGGGAAGCTTTCCATGGCATTTGGCAATGCCATGGTCTTGGCGATGTCCACCAAAGGTGCGCCGGTGACCGGGTTCAGCAGCGAGGTCATACCCGCATACTTCACGCCGAAGCCGGGGAAGTACCTGGTGACGACGAGGTAGAACAGGCAGAGTCCGAAGCCTGCGAGCATGCCGCAGACAGCGCCCGTCGCCGTGGTCCGCTTCCACCAGACGCCCATGATGAGCGCCGGGAAGTTGCCGGCCATGGCGAGCGAGAACGCCCAGCCGACCATGGCCAGGATATCCGCCGGTTTGGTTGCGGCCGTCGCAGCCGATGCTACCGCCACAAAGAACAAGAGCACCCGCGCCACGGTGAGCCGACGAATGGTCGGCGCATTCGGGTCGAGCATCTTGTAGTAGACGTCGTGTGACAACGCATTGGCGATGGCGAGCAACAGACCGTCGGCGGTCGAGAGTGCCGCAGCCAGACCGCCCGCAGCGACCAGACCCGAGATCACGTAAGGAAGGCCCGCGATCTCCGGGGTGGAGAGCACAATCACGTCCGTATTGATCACGAAGTCCTGCAGCCGCACCACGCCGGGATGACCGGCGATCGCTTTACAGGCTGCCACGATTGCGTCGATGCTGGCGGCGTTTTTCCCGCAGATCTGGATCAGACCGAGCTCGCCCCATTGGAATAGCCAGGGCCGGACCGCGGTGAGATCTCTACCAATGATGTTGGTATAGACCTCCAGCTTCGAGAACGCCGCATAGGCCGGTGCCGAGAAGTACAGCAGGAAGATGAAGAACAGCGACCAACCCACCGACTGCCGCGCCTCACGCACCGACGGGGTGGTGAAGTAGCGCATCAGGATATGCGGCAACGACGCCGTGCCGACCATCATGCAGAAGATGATCGCGAAGAAGTTCAGTGGGCTATAGTTGATGAACGGCTGAATGTGCGGCTTGAGCGCCGCCGCCGTTGACAAGCCGGTCGCCAGCATCTGCTGCTCGCGCGCCGTGATCTCCGCGATCGCGGCTCCGTAAGTCAGTTCCGGGATCGGAATGCCGTAGTGCTTGGTCGACAGGATCACAATCGGCGTGAGGTAAGCGACGATCAGCACGATGTATTGGGCAATCTGCGTCCAGGTCACCGCCCGCATGCCGCCCAGCATTGCGCAGAGCAGGATGCCAACCAGCCCAGCGAACACCGCGATCTCGAACTGCATGCCGAGGAAGCGTGAGGCGATGAGACCGGTGCCGTAGATTTGCGCCGTCACGTAGGTGAAGGAGCAGCACACCAACACGACCACGGCGATTCCGCGGGCGAAATTGCCACCAAAGCGGAATGCCATGAAGTCGGGAACGGTATAGGCGCCGAACTTGCGCAGATACGGTCCGATCAGGATCGATACCAGCACGAAGCCGCCGGTCCATCCCAGCACCCAGGCCAGGCCGTCGTAGCCGAGCAGGAACAGTGTTCCCGCCATGCCGACGAAGGAGGCTGCCGACATCCAGTCGGCGCCGGTCGCCATGCCGTTGTAAAAAGCGGGCACGCGCCGGCCAGCGACATAGTATTCGGACAACTGAGCGGTTCGCGTCATGACGCCGATGACGGCGTAGACCGCCAGCGTGAAGAAAACGAACAGATAGCCGAGAACTTTGTTCGGAACGCCGACCTGCTCGAGAATTGCGAGCAGGATGATGAAACCGATGAAGCCACCGGTATAGGTGCCATACATCCGTCCCAGCTGTTTGATGAAATCCGAACTGCCTGCGGTTTGAGTTGCCATGGCTTTTCCCTCCCTCAATCGTCTTCGGCCATGCCGAACTCGCGGTCGATCTTGTCCTGCTGCTTCGCGAATAAGAACAGCATAACGACGAACACGATCAGCGAGCCCTGAGCGGCCATGTAGAAGCCGAGTGGGAAGCCCAAGATTGGAATTTTGATTGCATTGAGCTGGTTGACGAACATGTGGATGACGTAACCGAAGAAGAACCACACGCCGAGATGCGTGAGCATCAGCCTGGTCGTCTTCCTCCAGTGTTCGTCAGTGTTGGCTTTACTGGATTGAGCCATGAGTTGCCTTCCTCCCTGAAAATCGCCGTGCGCCGCGCGGCCCGGAAGTGATCAGTGAGGGGGAAGCCAATGTTGAAAAGATAGCGACGTCCCCCCGAACTGCCGCGGTCGCGTCCGGTTTTGCTTATGGCCGGATCGGACCAACGATGTCAGCCTAGCATCGGGGTTCCGTCGTCACTTATACGACTTTTGGCTAAGTGATGTCTAAAACATACTGATTTTCAATACGAATTCAGTTCCGATCAACAGCCATTTTTCCTGGCGTTCATGCTGCATCGCGTTGTTGGGGTGGCGCGGATAGTCGCGAATGGGTAAGCGCTCACGTGGGGTGATACTATATGAGACAGGGTGCGGTGCAGGCCGACCCGTGAGCCCAAGGATTGCTCCGAGTGAATGAAATTATGCAGTACCGGCTTGTGATCGCCGACGACCACCCGCTATTCCGCGGTGCATTGCGCGAAGCGGCAGCCGGTTTGCTGGAGCGGGTGGATATCGCCGAAGCGGGGACTTTTGACGAAGTCGTCGAACTGCTGGAACGCAGCGGCGACGTCGATTGCGTGCTACTGGACTTGGCGATGCCAGGGGCGCGCGGTTTTTCCGGGCTGATGTATATGCGCGCGCAATATCCGGGCGTGCCGGTGATTGTGGTCTCGGCCAATGACGATCCAGCAACGATTCGGCGCTGCATGGAGTTCGGCGCTTCCGGATTCATACCCAAGACGCTCGGCGCCGATGCCATGCGCGCGGCAATCTCGCGCATTCTAGGCGGCGGCGTGTGGACGCCGCCCGATATCGACCTTTCGACCGGCTCAGACACCGAAGCTGCTGAATTGATGACGCGAATGGCGACATTGACGCCACAGCAGGTGCGCGTGCTGATGATGTTGTCGGAAGGACTCCTCAACAAGCAGATTGCTTATCAGCTTGGCGTGTCAGAGGCGACGGTGAAGGCCCACGTTTCGGCAATTCTCCAAAAGCTTGGCGTCGAAAGCCGGACGCAGGCTGTGATCGCGGCTGCCAAGATCGAAGCGGGCCAATGGCCGCAAAGCGTCGCCGCGGAAGGTTGATCTCTTTTACTCCGCCGCTGCGACACGCAGCACTCGCCACTGTGCCAGCAGCGCGCGCAATGCCGCTGGCTTGAGCGGCTTGTGCAATACCTGAACACCCTCGCCGCGCGCCAGTTCGCGAACATCGGGCGAGCGGTCTGCCGTGATGAGAATTGCAGGCAACTCGCCGAGCCGTTGTCGCAACGCAATAATCGCTTCGATGCCGTTGCCTTGGTCCAGGTGATAATCGACCAGCAGGCCGTTCGGAACGGTCTGCTTGTCGGATACAGCATCCAGCGCGAGCGCCAGGCTTGGCGCCTTGATCACCTCACAGCCCCAGCCGCGCAGCAGCGTTTCCATTCCGTCGAGCACCGATGGCTCGTTATCGATACAGAGCGCGATAATGCCGGCGAGTTGGCCGGAATCGACTCGGGCGCTCTCGCGGGCCGGCAATTCCATCGGGGCGTCGGTCGAGCGGGGAACGGTGATGGCAAAATGCGAACCGCGGCCGCTTTCGGATTCGAGTTCGATTCTGGACCCCAGCACGCGCGCAACACGTTCCACGATCGACAGCCCTAATCCGAGCCCGCGGGCGATCTTGGCGCCCTGATCGAGACGGTGAAACTCGACAAAGATGTCGCGCCATTTTGATTGTGGAATGCCGACACCGGTATCGTAAACGTCGATGCGGACGACGTCGATTTGGCGCCGGCAGCCGACAAGCACCCTACCTGCGGGCGTGTATTTAATGGCGTTCGATACAAGGTTCTGCAGCAGCCGGCGCAGCAGGCGGCGGTCGGATCGCACCACAAGAGAGCAGGGTACGAACGTGAGATCGAGCCCCTTTGTCGCGGCAAGGGGGGCAAATTCCAGCTCGATCTGGCGCATCAGCTCGTCGATCCGGAAGCTTGCGAATTCCGGGCGCAACGCGCCGGTATCGAGGCGCGACATATCGAGAAGGGCACCGAAGATTTCCTCCACGGCCTCGAGTGATGCATCGATATTGTCGATCAGCCGGCGATCTTCGCGGCCGCCCCGCTCGATAAGGCTCGTGACGTAGAGGCGTGCGGCGTTGAGAGGCTGCAGGATGTCGTGGCTGGCTGCCGCCAGAAACTTGGTCTTGGAAATGTTGGCGGCATCGGCTTCGCCTTTCGCGCGCGCCAGCGCGGCATTGAGGCGGGTCAACTCCTCGGTACGCTCGCGCACGCGGCGCTCGAGCGTTTCGTTCGATCGCTCCAGGGCTTCGGCGGCTTCGACGCTTGACGTGATGTCGGTGAAGGTGGTGACGACGCCACCGTCCGGCATGCGGTTTGCGCGCACCTCTATAACCATTCCTTCAGCGAAGCGCTCGAGGAATGGCTCGTTTCCCGAAACGTAGCGTTCGATCTGCGCGCTGACGAACTCTTCGGTGTGGTCGTCGGCCCGCGGTCCGCGGCGGCCATTGAAACGCAGGATGTCGGCAAGGCCGACACCGGCGCGAACCAGGCTCGGCGGCAGGTCAAGAATTTCGCCGAATTGCCGGTTCCAGCAGATCAGCTGCAGATCCTTGTTGAAGACAGCGATGCCTTGCCGCACGTGATCGAGCGCGGTCTGCAGAATTTCGCGGTTGTACTGAATCGCCGCATTGGCGTCGTCGAGCAGCTTCAATGCTGCTTTGGTGGAGACCGTGCGTTTGCGCAGCAGCAGCGAAAGTACCAGGCGCGAGGATGCGCCGCCGAGCGCCGATGCCAGAATATGCTCGGCGTAACGGACGAGGCGGAAATCGGCCTCATCCTTGGGTTCGAGGCTGATGCGTTGTGCCCCGGCGAAGGTCTCGAAGGCCGAACGTGTTCGCTCCTCACCGAGGTAGCGCGCGATCGTCGTCGTCAACTCCTCGACCGTCACGGAAGAGCGCCAGAGCCGGAAGCTCGGGGCAATCGGTGTCAGATCGGAAGGAACAAATGTGTTGGCCTGCAGCCGCTCGATCGCCGACGGCTGGCGGTGCAGCGAAAAGCCGATATAGCCGAGGACATTGAACAGAAGGCTCCAGATCACGCCGTGAACCAGCGGTGGCACATCGAGGCCGAAGAGGTGCTGCGGCCGCAACATGCTCAGGCCCCACGGCCCTTCGGTCAGGATGCGTTCACCGATGATCCCGATGTCGGAGAGCGTCGGCAGCAGCAGCGTATAGGCCCAGACCAGAAAACCGGCCGTCATTCCGGCGATCGCGCCCGCGGCGGTCGCGCGCCGCCACAGCAGTCCGCCGAAAAAGGCGGGCGCGAGCTGCGCAATAGCGGCGAAAGAGAGCAGACCGATTGAGGCGAGCTGTGCCTCGCCGGCCGACCGGTAATACACATAGGCCAGCAGCAAGATGGAGAAGATCGCGATCCGTCGCACCGTCAGCAGCAGCGAGCCGATGTTTTCCCGCCCGCTAAGCAGCCGTTCGCGGCGCTGCAGGACGAACGGAATGACCAGGTCGTTCGAGACCATGATCGAAAGCGCAACCGATTCGACAATCACCATTGCGGTTGCTGCCGAGAGGCCGCCGACGAAGGCAATGATGGTGAACAGATTTGAGCCGCTTTGCAGAGGCAGCGCGAGCACGAACATATCGCTGTCGACCTTGCCCGCCGGGAATGTCAGCAACCCTGCAAGCGCGATCGGCACGACGAAAAGATTGATCAGCACGAGATAGACTGGATAGAGCCAGACCGCGCGCTTGATCTCATCTTCGTTGTTGTTCTCGACCACGGCCACGTGGAATTGCCGTGGCAGCATGATGAATGCGACGAACGACAGCAGCGTCATCGCAATCAACGTGTCGATGCGCGGTTCCCGGCTGAAGATGGTGGCTGTCGACGGCCGCTGCATCGCTTCGCTGACGAGCGCGAGCGGGCCGTCGAACATCCAGAACGTCACGAAGATACCGACCGCAAGGAACGCCACGAGCTTTACGATCGATTCCGCGGCGACCGCGAGCATCAGGCCGTCCTGATGCTCGGTGGCATCGATGTGTCGGGTGCCGAAAAGAACGGCGAATGTGGCCATCGACAGCGCGACAAAGAGCGCGATGTCGCCGAACAAGGGACGGCTGGCGTCATTGCCGGCAGCGACATGGGCAAGGATCGTTTCGAGCGAGGACGAAACGGCCTTGAGCTGCAGGGCGATGTACGGAATGGTGCCGACGATCGCGATCAGCGCGACGGTCGCGGCAACGGCTTGGCCCTTTCCGTAGCGGGCGGCGATGAAATCGGCGATCGAGGTGATGTTGTGCGCTTTTGCGAGCCGCACGATCCGGATCAGAAGGGGACTGAACAGCCCGATCATGAGCGCCGGGCCGACATAGATGGTGAGGAAGTCGAAGCCCGTGCGTGAGGCGAAACCGACCGATCCGAAGAACGTCCACGACGTGCAATAGATCGCCAGCGACAGCGGGTAGATGAGCGCCCCGGTGCGGCCGCTGCGGCCGAGGCCGCGCGTGCGGTCGCCGTAGCTCGCAATCAGGAACAGCAACCCGATATACGCAAGCGCAACCGCAATTACGACCCAACCTTGCAACATGCGTACTCCAGATCGGGGCTAAAACCCCGGCAAGGGAAGGATTTACCCCGATAGGTCACCATAGAACGCCTGCGAGGTCCATTCTGGCCGTGCTATGTCGGCACGCCTACGCCGGTTAATCGGCTGAACCCGGTTGGAATCGGCGGTAAAAGGGCAAGTAATCCGCTCTTGAATGCGAACGGCTGGAAGTGAGGCCATGGGTTTTTTCGACTTGTTCCGCCGAGCCGGACCGATCGCGGATCGTAAAGCGTTTATGGATTTTCTCGATACGCAGTCGGCTTTCCTGGCGCAAAAGGGAATGTTTGAATATTCCCGCGCGCGCGCCGGGCCTTACGGGAATGTTCTGTTTAGTGACGCGGTGTTCCTCGAAGAACTTGAGAAGTCCCGTTGGGTAGCGTTTCCAGTCATGCTGGCCATGGTCAGCGAGGCGCTGGAAGGTGCGTTGCGGCCGGCGGCTGGCGACCACCGGAACGAAGTCCTGCTTGGAGTAAGCGCCGCCGCGCTCGCGATTTTTGATCGCTATCCAACTCCTGCAATGCAGAATCCCGAGGTATGGATGGAAGCCCGTCGCCAATTGGAGCACGATCTTACGCTTATCGGTCTGCACGGTATCAAGCGCGTCATGGATATCCCAATCCGGTATGTTGATCGCTATGTGGCGTCGATGCCGATCCACGAAAAGCTGCGTGCGAAGGACGCGCCAACCATTCACAATTACCTGAGGACGAATTTGTGCAACGTGCACGATCTATTCGTGCAACGCGCTGATATTCCAGTGCTCGTCAAGGTTCTGACGAAGGATTGATGATGCGGCGCGCCAAGCCAGGAGGCCAATGGCGAGAGTTACCAATGCGACACCGCTGATCGCTCTCGATGCCGTCGTCCTCGATACCGAGACGACCGGCCTCGATCCGGCGAAGGCGCGCATCGTCGAGATCGGTGCGGTACCGCTGAGGAGGGGCAGGCTCGACGAAACCGCCGCGCTGAGACGATTGGTCGATCCGGGCGAGCCAATCCCGGCGGACGCGACGCGCATCCATGCAATTGATGACAGCAGCGTGGCCTCGGCGCCAAATTTCGCCGCTGTCTGGCCGGACATCTCCGCCGCGACCTCCGACGCAATCCTGATCGGACATACATTCGGATTCGACCTCGCCGTGCTCAAGCGTGAATGCGAACGCGCCGGCCTGGCCTGGGTCCCGCCGCGAACGCTTGATACCCGGCTGCTGGCTCAGGTGGCCGAGCCTAATCTCGGGGGCTACACGCTGGAGCACCTGGCGAGCTGGCTTGGTGTAGACATTGAAAAACGGCACTCCGCGCTCGCCGACGCCATTGTCACGGGGAAAATATTTCTCGCACTGCTGCCCAAGTTGCGCGAGGGCAATATACGTACGCTTGCCGAGGCTGAGCAGGCCTGCATGGCGCTGACCAGCGTGCTTGACGATCAGCATCGCGCCGGCTGGGAACCGGCGGTCAGGTTTCCTCGTGCGCGCGGAGAGCGCACGTTCGCACGCATTGACCCATATCCCTATCGTCATCGTGTTGCCGACGTGATGACTACGCCACCGGTAACTGTCGGAGCCGACATTTCGCTCGGGGATGCCGTGCAGCGCATGGCGCGCGGCAAGATTTCCTCATTGCTGGTTGCTGCCGCTGCATCTCCGATGCAACCGCGCGATACGGCCATCATAACTGAGCGTGACGTATTGCGTGCCATTAATGAGGACGGCGCACAGGCACTATCGCAACCGGTCGCCCGCTTCGCGAGCAGGCCCCTGGCGACGGTGCCAGCCGCTGCGTTTGTCTATCGGGCGCTTGGCCTGATGAGCCGCCTGAAAGTACGCCATCTTGGAGTCGAGAACGAGAACGGCGAGATTTGCGGCATCATTACCTCACGCGACCTGCTGCGGCTTCGCGCGCAGGAGGCCGTCATTTTGGGTAACGAAATCGATCAAGCCGACGATGTGCCGGCTCTGGGCGCGGCCTGGGCCCGGCTTCCGCAGGCGGCCGAAGGATTGCTCGCGGAAGGTGTGAGCGCGCGCGACATCGCCGCGGTGATTTCGCGCGAACTTGGCGCGCTCACCGGCCGCGCCGGCGTGCTCGCGGAGCGGCGGATGAAAGCCAACGGTCAGGGTGATCCGCCTTGCGCTTATGCCTTGTGCGTCCTCGGTTCGGCGGGTCGCGGGGAAAGCCTGCTCGCCATGGATCAGGACAATGCCATTGTATTTATCGAGGGAGAGCCGAAGTCCGCCGCAGATCAATGGTTTGCCCGGCTGGGCGGAATTGTCGCCGACATTTTGCATGAGGCTGGCGTGCCCTATTGCAAGGGCGGCGTCATGGCCCGCAATGCCGCGTGGCGCGGCTCGCGCGAGACATGGCGTGCGCGCATCGCGGACTGGATCGCAAATTCAAGTCCAGCCGACCTGCTTTCGGTCGACATCTTCTTCGATCTGGCATGTGTGCACGGCGATGCGGTGTTGGCCAACGACCTTTGGCGTTCCGCCTTTGATGCAGCCCGGGGCAATGTTGCGTTTGCGAAACTTTTGGTGGAAGCGGCCGGCGAAGTTGAGCCCGGCATTACAATGTTCGGAAGTTTCCGCACTGAGAATGGCCGCATCGACCTCAAGAAAACGGGCTTGTTTGGTATTGTTACGACTGCCCGCGTGCTCGCGATCCGTCATCATCTCCTCGAGCGCTCAACGCAAGCACGACTCTCGGCCGCCGCTTCGCTCGGCCACGGTGGTGATACCGATCTTGATGCGCTCTCGCGCGCGCATGAGGTCTTCATCGACCTTATTCTTGGACAGCAGGTTGCCGACATGCACGGCGGCCTTCCACCTAGCAACAAAATTGCGATCAAGCCGCTCTCGCGCGAACAGCGCACACGTTTGCGTGAATCGCTTGGCGCAGTCCGTCATCTCGATGCGCTCATGCGAGACCTCCTATTTTAGGGAGTGGCAACACTGGGATCGCCAGACACTGAGGCATACCTGATAACGCCTATCCGCATTTGACGCGGCGGCCTGCTCGCGGCATTGATCGCGCCGAATGAGCCAAGGCGCAGGTGCGTCCGGCTCCGCGAAAGCCTTGCCTTGTCTACGTCGTCGTCCAGCACACGCCTCATCGTCCTGCGACGTCTGTCCGAAACGCTGGCAACCGCCGCGATCGGCGGCGCTGCGCTCGGCCTGATCGGCGTTCCTGCCGGTTGGCTGTCAGGCTCGATCCTGGCGGTCGCCGGATCGGCGATCGCCGGCCGGCCGATGCTGATCCCGACACTGCTGATGCGCGCGATTTTCGTGCTGATCGGCACCTCGCTTGGCGCCGTGGTGACGCCCGAGACACTGCATGGAATGGCGACCTATCCGCTCAGCATTGCGGTTCTGATTCTCGCGATGGCGGTCATATCCGTCGGCGGCGCAGGGTATCTGCGGCTTGTGCACCGGTGGGGGGTAGTCGATTCCTACCTTGCGGCCGCACCGGGTGGCATGTCGCAAGTCCTGGCGCTCGGCGCCGAGCTCGGTGGAGACCTTCGGGCGATCGCGATCGTGCAAAGCATCCGCGTTGTCGTGATTGCCGTCGGCCTTCCGGCCGGCCTGTCGCTGCTCGGACTTGTCGGCCACGCCGCACTGAGAATGACCGGCCCGCTCAGCCTCGATGCGCTCGACGAGTTGGCCATCCTGCTTGCGGCATCGACTCTCGTCGCGATCATCGCCTATCGAATCCGCTTTCCGGGTGGATTGCTCTTCGGCGCCATGCTCACCTCTGCGATCCTGCACGGAACCGGGCTTATCCATGCGGTGATGCCGTGGTGGGTTGCGAACACGGCGATGGTCGCGATGGGCGCGATTACCGGCTCGCGCTTTGCCAACACCTCGCCGCGGATGCTGCTGAATTTTGTCGCCGCCGCCTTCGGATCATTCGCCGTTGCGGTCGCTATATCCGCGGTTTTCGCGGCGATCCTTATCAGCCTGCTGTCGTTGCGTGTTGCCGAGGTGATGATCGCCTTTGCGCCGGGATCGGTTGACGCCATGATGCTGCTGGCACTGGCGCTCAGCCTCGACCCCGTCTACGTCGGCGCGCACCACCTCACGCGCATTTTCTTCGTGTCGCTGACCATGCCGCTGCTGGCGCGCTACAGCGCCCGCGCGCAAAAGACGACAGGTGAAAGCGCGAAACGGCCCATAAAACCGCCGCCATTCCAGGATTGATAAGGAGGGTAGATTTATTCCGCTGCGGCCGCCTGTTTGCCCCGGCGCAATCCGAGTCGATCCCAGACGTCGACCAGCGCTTCGGCAAGCGCATCGACCAGCACGTCGTCGTGGTACGGCGAGGGCGTAATGCGCAGGCGTTCCATGCCGCGCGGCACGGTCGGATAGTTGATCGGCTGGATATAGACGCCGTGCTCGGCAAGCAGCAGATCGCTTGCCGCCTTGCACTTCTCGGGGTCGCCGACGAGAACAGGCACAATATGTGTCGTACTCGGCATCACCGGCAGGCCCGCCGCGTTGAGCACCGCTTTTACGCGGGCGGCGCGTTCCTGGTGGCGCTCGCGCTCCCAGCTTGACGTCTTGAGATGACGGATCGCTGCGGAGGCCGCAGCGCAGATTGCCGGCGGTAGCGCGGTGGTGAAGATGAAGCCCGGTGCGTAGGAGCGCACCGCATCGACCACGTCCTCGCTGGTTGCGATGTAGCCGCCAAGGCAGCCGAACGCCTTGGCAAGCGTTCCCTCGATCACGTCGACACGTCCCATTGCGTTGTCGCGCTCGCAGATGCCACCGCCGCGCGGTCCGTACATGCCGACCGCGTGCACTTCGTCGCAGTAAGTCATCGCGTTGTAGCGCTTCGCGAGGTCGCAGATCGCGTGTATCGGCGCGATGTCGCCGTCCATGGAATACAGGCTCTCGAAGACAATAAGCTTCGGACGCGCCGGATCGGCGGCCTTGAGCAGCTCCTCGAGGTGCTGAAGATTGTTATGGCGCCAGATTTTCTTCTCGCTACCGGACTGGCGAACGCCTTCGATCATGGAATTATGATTGAGCGCGTCCGACAAGATCAGGCAGTTTGGCAAAAGCTTCGCGATCGTTGAGATGCCGGTCTCGTTCGAAACATAGCCGGATGTGAACACAAGGGCGGCCGGCTTATTGTGCAGGTCTGCGAGCTCGTGCTCGAGCTCGACCAGCGGATGGTTGGTGCCGGCGATGTTGCGCGTTCCGCCCGCGCCGGTGCCCATGCGGGTTGCGGCCTCGACCATGGCGCCGATCACCTTCGGATGTTGAGCCATGCCGAGGTAGTCGTTCGAGCACCAGATCACGGCGTCGCGTTGGCCTTGCGGGGCGTGCCAGATCGCGTGCGGAAAACGGCCTGCGACGCGCTCGAGATCAGCGAAGACCCGGTAACGTCGCTCGTCCCGCAATTTGCCCAGGGCAGACGCGAAATAACCCTTGTAATCCATGTCTTATTACTTCCTGGCCCCCGCGCAGCCCTCTTTTAAAAGGGTTCCAGCCTATTTGTCGAGGCGAGATTCGCCGCATTCCAAAGTTGGATATCGGTTATGCCGGCCGATGCCGGGCCTACCGGAACGCCGCAATGTCGAGATGGCCCCGCAACGCCGCGAGCAGTAGCGCGCCGACATGAAGCTGCAAAGTGAACTCTCCCGAAAGAATGAGTGAAGCGAGTTCATGCGGCGTGACGAGCTTGACCTCGATGCCTTCTTCCGCGCTCCCCGAGCGTGGACCGGTTTCCACAAAGAATGAATGGATGGTGTTCGACAGGCGCGCGGTGCACGGCGCGTAGCTGCCGAGCGCATGGATCGTGCGCGCCGGGTGACCCGTTTCCTCAAGCAGCTCACGACGGCACGAGTCCTCAGGCGGCTCGCCTTGTTCGACCGTGCCCGCGGGCAATTCCCAGGTGAACTTCTCCAGGGCGGGCCGGAACTGACGGACGATCGGAAGCTTTCCGTCCGGCGTGCGCGCGACAATCGCAACATAATCGCGTTGGGAGATGGCGTGATACAGCTGGAGAGCGCCGCCCGCGTTCAACTCAACGCCGCGCTCGATGATTTCCACCCACGGTGAAACACGCGTCGTGCGGCGGCTTACGATCCTCGGCCAGGACATTGCTGGTGCCCCCATCAGGTCACAGGCTGGCGGCGAACGGTTTCCGCCGGCCGGCGGAGATAGCTCGTGGCGAAAGCGTAGCGATACCAGCGCAGGTAATCCGGCAACCACTTGACCACCTGAAACCGGCTGGCCCCGTGCGCCCGCTCGAACCAGCGGGCCGGCACCTCGCCGATCCGCCAGCCGAGACGATGGCACTTCACCAGCAGCTCGATGCTGTAACAGAAGCCGCGCTCCGACTCGATTGGAATCTCGGTTGTGACGCGGCGC
>Ga0247793_1000018_pt1 | contig 31587 bp, 40 predicted proteins | sample UWRJS223509R6_FD_180939 | JGI IMG/M metagenome (GOLD analysis project Ga0247793, IMG submission 180939) | Soil microbial communities from Arlington Agricultural Research Station in Wisconsin, United States - UWRJ-S223-509R-6 | ecosystem: Environmental > Terrestrial > Soil > Agricultural land...
CTGCACGGTCGACAGGTTCGCGCTGAGGGTCTGCGCTTCTGAACGCAGCGTGGTAAGCGCCGCGGTGAGGTCGGCGCTCGCCGTATCGAGGGCTGAGCTGGTCTGCCAGTTGCCGGCGTTGGCGATGCTCAAGGTCGCATTGGCGTTGGTGTAGTCCACGCCCGTGACGGTCGTTTTCGACGTGGCGTCTTCGTTGAAGTTCACCGTCAACGAGTCTCCGCCAAGCAGGTTGATGCCATTGAAGCCGGAGTCACCCGCAAGCTGGCCGATCTGGACCAGCAATGCGTCAAATTGCGTCGCAAGGGTATTCTGTGCAGCCGTGTCAGACGTCTGTCTGGCCTGGCTGACCAGCGACTGGGCCGACTGAACGAGCTTCGTGATCGCCGAGAGGCCGTTGTTCGCCGCCTGAATGGTATTGATGGCGTTCGACATCGAGTCGAGCAGGCCGCTCAGGTCATTCGCACGGTTGTCGAGGCCCTGCGCAGTGAAGAAGTTGATCGCGTTGTCGAGGGCCGAATTCACCCGCTTGCCTGTGGCGAGGCGGGTTTGGGTCCGCGTCATGAGGTCGGAAGTCTGCTGCAATTGCAGCAGGTTCGACCGCACGCCGGCGGAAAGGACGATGTCAGACATCTTACGCACCTTTCTGGTCTAATTTGCCGTACTGGCAGTTACACACGTGTGATCCACTGGATCAGGATCGCTGACTTCATCGCATGGACCCAACAAACGGCCCGTAAAGGTACATGGTTAATGAGTTATCGCGACTTGATGGGATGTGGCGCTATTGCCGTTGGAGAAATTTAGGCGCTCGGACCGACGCGGGGGCTGCCCGTTATGGTTAGCAAGTCGCTAACGGTGAAAGTTTGTTAAGACGTCGACCGTATCTTTAATGGCTGCAGCCACACACGACCCGGCGCCATGGTCAACCCTACGAGTGCTTACATAAATCCGACGAGCGTCTACGGGCCGCTTTTCCCCGCGAGCTCGGACTGGGTCGCCGACACCTACACCGCGATTCAGAATTCGAAGGCGTCCGGGGGCTTGCTGGGCATGCTGGACAACGCCCGGCACAGTAACGGTAGCCTGAGGTCGTCTCTGTATTCGTCAGCACGAGCAGCTAATACATTTGCGCTGATTTCGCAAAACACCGTATCGGGTGCCGGATCTCTCTATGCGCAAATAGCTTCGCAAAGGTCGAAAGAGGCCGACGCGAAAAAGCTGCAGGAGGCGCTCGATGCACTGTCTGCCTCAAAGCAAATGGTGCAATCCAAAAACGTGCTCGATCCCTTCATCTATTTCGACGATGGGTCGACGATCGACACCAACAGCAACATTTTGACGATGAAAGATGGCACGCAGATCGACATTACGACCGGTTTGAAGGTCGTCGATACGTCGTCGATCATGCAGCTGGCCAACGGCGCCTATCTCGACACCAAGAACAACATCCTCACGCTGCCGGACGGCACTCAAATCGACACCGTCACGGGCCTGAAAATCTCTGTCACCGCCTAGCGAGCAACCGTGTCCGCCGCAAAGACAGCTTGCGTTTCTGCTCATGGTTAACGGCACCTTAAGAATAGTCGATCTAACTGACGCAATTGCTCCGACTCGGGTGCATGTCAGAAAGGCTGAAAATGCCCGCTCGCAAAATTATTTTTGTCGTTCCGCCATATCTTGGCGACAAAGTTGAAGCGATACGGCCAACAAAACTGAGAAGCTTTTTTGCTTTCCCGTACGGAGTTCTTTGTCTCGCATCATACATCAACAGGGCAACGTCCGGCGTCCACGAAATAAAGATCATCGACCTTAATCGCTACGGTATCGAGCAAGGTCTTATGCAATTCAAAGACCTGCTCAACAGTTTCCAACCCGACATTGTAGGAATATCCGTCATGTTCGACGTTTCCTACAAGTACGTCGCAGGGCTGGCGACAGCGGCCCGAACCGCCAATCCGGAAGCCATGGTTGTTCTGGGCGGTGCGGCGGTCACGACGGCCTGGGACGATATCCTGCACGAGCAGCCATCTGTTGATGCGCTTTGCTATTCGGAAGGGGAGATTGCGCTTTCCAGCCTTCTGAATTCGGATGACCCCAAGAAAGAACTGCTTCGGGATCCCTGGGTTACACGGCAGTCGATCGCCGAAGGAAAAAAACCTAAGACGAAGCACATCGAAGATCTGAACGAGGTCATTCCGATCGACTACGGCCTTATCAATGCCAACGATTACGGCATGATCGAAGCATTTTCTCCGTTCAGAAAATCCAAAGATGAGGACGTCAAACAGTTTTTCATCGTGACGTCACGGGGATGCCCATTCAAGTGCGTATTCTGCGCCGAACCCACACTGCATGGCGGCTCGATGCGCTACGCGAGCCTCGAGGTGATCGAAGATCACATAAAGTATCTCATCGACACTTGCGGGATGAACGTTCTCACGATCTACGACGATCAGTTACTCTTGAACCATAAGCGGGCGAAGGAGTTTTTCCGGATACTGTCAAAATACGATCTTCGGGTCGAAACGCCGAACGGGCTGACCGTCGCCTACATTGATGAAGAAATGGCGGCGCTCATGAAAGCCGCGGGAATGGACACTGTGCAGCTGGCAATCGAGTCCGGCACCGAATACATGCTGCGCAACGTCATCAAGAAACCGCTGCGGCTAAACAAAGTCGCACCAGTCATCGAATCGCTGCACAGGAATGGCTTATTCGTTCAAGGGTTTTTTGTGATGGGGATTCCCGGCGAGCGGGAACAAGATCGCATTGAAACCACGCAATTCATCAAGGACGTGGGATTGGATTGGGCGAGTTTCAGCCTTGCTTCGCCTATTCGGGGCACCGAGCTCTACGATATCTGTATCAAGAACAAGTACATTCCGGAAAAAATGAAAATCGGCGAATATGAACTCGGGACCTACATCATTCGCGCACCGGGCCTAAGTCCGGAAACCCTTCCGACGATTTCGTATCGGATGAATCTTGACGTCAACTTCGTCAACAATCGGCGAATGCGGATGGGCGACTTTCAGACCGCCGCGCGCTGCTTTGAGGACGTTATCGAGCGCTATCGCGAGCACGCTTTCGCGCATTATTTCCTGGCGCAGGCTTATGAAAAAATCGGCGGCAACGAAAGCAAGGTGGGGGAAAATTTAGCGCGATATGAAGCGATTGTTGCCAACAACGAGACCTGGAGAAGTCACGCAGATTATTTTGGATTGACTGAACATCCGCGCTTCCTTCGTCCCCTCAACACAAATTTTCCTATGAATAATGCGGCTTTGGTGAGCAGCTCACTTTAGCCACGGAAGGGCCACTTTTGAAATCCGCAAATCAAACCAGGTCGGTCCTACTGGTCGTCTTGCCGTATCGTTTGGGCGATGCAACGACAGACACGTCAAAGAAAGCCGTCAGAAGCTTTCTCGCTTTTCCCTATGGCGTGTTGACGCTTGCGTCCTACGTTCGGCGTTTCGCCGAGAACTTGAATGAGGTTGCCATACTGGACCTGAATTTGCCGTCCAGGGAGGCTCCGGACGTCATCTTGAAGCGGAAGATTTCAGAGATGCACCCTGATGTCGTGGGCTTCTCGATGTCCTACGATGTTTCGTATCGCTGGTTGAAATCGTTGGTGAAAGTCGTCAAGACTCACGACAGCGGAATTTACACTGTCGCCGGCGGTCCAGCGGTTACGACCGCTTATGCCGAGATTCTCGCCGAATGCGCGCAATTGGATGCCGCCTGTTATTCCGAAGGCGAGGTCGGCCTAAAGAGTTTGATTGAAGCGGAGAATATCGCGCTGGCCCTTTCGAAGGATCCCTGGATTACGAAGGAAAAACTGCGACAGAAGACAACCACGTCACCTGTCTATGACGACTTGGACAAGATCATTGATGTGGATTACTCGCTGGTCAATATCAATGCTTACAGCATGAAGGAGGCATTTTCTCCCTTCACACGATTTGCCGCGTCCTCAAAGCAATTCTTTATCGTGACGTCGAGAGGGTGCCCATTCAAATGCGTTTTTTGCGCAGAGCCTTCCTTCCACGGCGCCAATATGCGCTATGCCAGCGTTGACCGTGTTGTCGATCACGTCGCCCGTTTAAAAGAGCAGTATGGCTTGAGCGTTCTGACAATCTATGACGATCAAATTTTGATGAATCGCGCGCGGGCGAAGGAGCTCTTCTCCAAGCTTGCACCTCTCGATATTCGCGTAGAAATGCCAAATGGCGTCACACTATCTTACATCGACGAAGAATTGGCAGGCCTCATGAAGGCCGCCGGGGTCGACACGATTTTTCTCGCGATCGAACATGGCTCAAAGCGGGTCTTGAAGGACATCATCAGGAAACCGATTGCATTCAGGCAGATTAAACCGACCGTTCAGTTGCTGCAGGATACCGGCATTTTCACGTGTGCGTTTTTCGTGATCGGCTTACCCGGCGAAACCCGTGCGGAAAGGGAGGAAACCCGGGACGCCATTTACGATTGGGGCCTGGACTGGGCCTTCTTCAACTATGCAACGCCATTGCGCGGCAGCGAATTGTTCAGACAGTGCAAGGAAAATAAATGGATCGAGGAAAAATATCTGCCGATCGGTGCCATCGATATGACGGACTACGTGATCACTGCGCCAGGCATGGATAGGGATGAAATCAAGAATACGGTGTTCGGGATGAATCTCGACTTGAACTTTGTCCACAACAGCAATTTGCGAAAGGGCAATTTGAAAACGGCCTACCAAACGTTCAGGGAGGTCGTGGATAGACATCCCACGCAGCCATTTGCGCAGTATTTTCTGGCTAAATGTTTAGAGAGCTTGGGTATCGGCCAAAGTAAGGTCAACAGACATTACGAGATTTACCGCAGCATCATTCAGGAATCAAAAACGTGGCGCGACGCAGCGCTAAGATTTGACCTGGAGTTGGAGCCGAATTATCGGCCGCACGACGCCAAGTTGCTGCGCGCCTGACCTCAGCGCCGGCACGTCAGACGCGCTTGAGAAAACCGTCCGGCGAAGCCGTAATCATGAGCTTGTGTTCGATCGTGTGATCGTATTCGAAGCGCAAGCTGCCGCCGTCACGCGCTATGCGACTCCCGTCCTCTAGTTGCCTCATATATTCCCAAACGGCAGTTTTCGGATTGTTGCCTTTACCCCAGGGGCGATCAGCGCACATCTCATTCGGTAGGTCCTCGACCCCGGTATCCCAGACCACGCAATAAGAACCTTTGCTGACGTAGGGTGCGTAGAGTTCGAGCTCTGCGAGCACATGTTCGTGGGTATGATTGGAGTCCAGGAACACCATGACGTGCTCGTAACCTTCGGCCTGGGCGGCGACCTGCTCCATGGTGTCGTGCGCGATCGAGGAACCCTCAATGGTGTGGATCTTGTTGCGCAGCGGGTGCGCGTCAATTGCGGCACGATTGTGCGCGCGGATGTCGATATCGATTCCGATGACCTTGCGTCGGCCGTCTTTGGGATTGAGCCCGCCGCCGGTTTTGATCGCATCACAATAGTCGAGCAGCACCAGCATTGACGCGCTCATCACAAGCGACCCGCCATGCGCAATACCGGTTTCGATGATCAAGTCAGGACGGCAAGCCCAAATGAGTTCCTGGATGGCATAAAGATCTTGGGGACTCTGTATTACTGGCCGCCCGAGCCACGTAAAGTTCTGAAAATATCCGTGGCGTATCGCTGCCTGGTTCCAGGCATTTGATAAGTCCAGAAAGGCGCGGTCGTTACCGGCGTGGCGAATGTTTTCGGCGACGCGCTTTTGGAAATCGGCGACAGGATCCGACGGTGCTGCCCGGATCATGACGGGGTCCGTTCTTTCGGCAGGCAATAGACCACGGCGCCGTTGCCGCACCACGAGTCGACGCGGAAAAGAAAACGGTAGTCAGGCAATGTTTCCATGAGCCAAAGAGGCGTTTTCCAGATGCCGTCAGCATTGTGATAAACGGTTGCCGCCACGATCGGCCGGTGCGACAGCAGTGTGCGCCGGGCGCCTTTCAGAGCAGCAAGCTCGGCTCCTTCCAGATGAAGTTTGATGAATGTAGGCAAGAGACCGAGCGCATCAATGCGACGGGTCCGAACTTTCGTGCGGCCGGTATCCGAAATTTGCGATGCATAACCCAGTCCCTCGTGGAATTTTGTCTCGCCTTCCTCGGCGGCGAGAACCCAATCGTGCACGGCGATACGTGGATCGTCCCGCAACCACGATTGCAGGTTCTTTCGCAGGCAGGCCCGGTTCGATGAGTCAGGTTCGATGGTGATGATCTGGCGGAACGATCCTCCGCATTGCGTGGCGAATGCTTTCGTAACGCTGCCATAGTGGGCGCCGGCATCCAGCAGGGTTTCGTCGCTGCGCAGAACACGGTTTACCTCGGGTATGAAGAATCGATTGCCGCCAGAGAGCGGCGCGGATTTAAATGTCCATTCCTCGCGCAGCCGCCGCCAAGCGAGAAACTGCAGGTGATGCGCTCGCGAAATATTGTCGTCCCAAAGCCCCAAAACCCTCGTGGTATTCTCCCGGTCTTCTGCCGTTAATGGCGGTGCGAACCAGCCATTTGAAAGCGGGTGAATATGCCGGAAGCTCTCAGCCAGATCGAAAAAGGGCACAATGTCCGCAAAACCAAGCTCGGCTAGTGAGCGTTCAAGCGGAACATAGGGTGTAGTGACTACGCTGACGGCCAGGCGAGTTTCACGCTTCGCCACGTCGTCAACCTCGTCCGGTTGTAGTAATGGCACGCCTGTCCAGGCAGGTTCTTCTGCCAACTGGCGAGCGTTGCGGTCGATCGCCATGACAAAGTCCAGTCCCACACTATTGAGGAAATCGCGCGCCAGCTGGCCGAGTTTGCCGGCACCATAGAGCGCCAGCGGCTGACGGGGGGTCGCGGGAGCGAAAGGGCAGGGCGCAGTTGCGATTTCAGCCAACAGCGGCAGAGCCTGATCAGTGCCGGGCGGGGTGGTGAACGATCGGCCCTTGTGTGGCGTTTGCGTCATGCTGTGCGCAAGCGAATCGGCAAGCATCGTTTCTGGCATCCTACGAGCCGTTTGCCGGGGCACGGGCGCCCGCATCAAAGACGAATCAGGTAGAAAGCTAGCAGGTATCCGCATCCGTTGCGGTGCCCCTGAATTCACCGCGGCACGCAGGTAGCCGCGTCTTGAGCCGGCAGAGGCCAGTGCAACTTTCTATCTTGATTGGAACGAATCGTCCCAGTCTTCTGGCCTGTTCCAGAATTGCGCAGGCGTGTTCCTGGGCGGGACCGAACGTTGAAGTCATTGTTCGCGACAATTCAGGCGATGCTCGCAAGCGGGCGCTGCTGTCTCAATTCCAGCGGGACAATTGCAAAATCATCATCGCCGAGCCGTGCGATGCGCTCACCAATGCTTCCGAAATCCTCAAGCTTGCAAAAGGAGATTTTGTTTTTCTTCTGGCCGATGACGATTTTGGGTTCGATCATGCCGTCGCCTCTCTCCCGGGAATGATCGAACAGATCGGCTCCGATCAATCGGTCGCCGGTATCACCGGTCTATATGCCGTCGAATTTGCAAATCGGTCGGCTGTCGTCGAATACAAAAATATAGATTCAGACAATATCGAGCTTCGGGTGGCTGGATTTCTGAGTTACGGCGGACCGAATGTCATGATTTATGCACCTGTGCGCCGTGAACTCTTCCAACGAGTTTTTTCTTTCACAAACACGCTGCCTTTCTTGTGTTCCTTTCATGATCAAATCATCTGCCTGCTTTATCTGCTCAATGGTCGGTTCGCTCGCCTCAACAGGCTCCTCTATTTGTACGATATGGGACCTTGGGAGATCGACGAGACCGCGCAAAAGAGGGATCTCGAGTTTTACAAGGCCGCCGGGTTCGATCCGGCCATAAACAAACTGCATTGGCTTCTTTGCGCCTTCGAAGGCGCCGCGTTGGTTCGCAACATAGATATCTTTCCGGTAATTCCGCTGACGTCACGTCAAAAGATAGCGGACCTCTGGTTTTCCTCGATGTTTCTTCGCTTCAAGGGGCACTCGCGATACACATTTGACTCGCCCTTTACCGGCGAAGCCGAAAAGCTGTGCGCAAAATTGCAAGCCGCGACAGGCCAGCTGTCTTTTCACGACATCCTGTCGGAGATCAGCGAATTCGTCGCGCTGTTGTCCAAAACGCGTGCGCAAGCCTATTTCGATTTTTGGGATGCGATACTCAGCAAGCGCAAGCCGATACGGCAGGACGTCGCCAGCCCAAAATTGATGGCCGCCGGCGGAGCGTAGCTTGCCATGAAAGTCGTCATTCTTGCTGGCGGCCTTGGCACTCGTATTTCCGAGGAGAGCAATCTCAGACCCAAGCCGATGATCGAGATCGGCGGCAAGCCAATCCTCTGGCACATCATGAAGCTCTACTCGGCGCATGGCGCCAACGATTTCGTGATCTGCTGCGGCTACAAAGGGTACGTAATCAAGGAATACTTTGCGAACTATTCCTTGCATATGTCGGACGTTACCTTCGACATGGCGGAAAACAGTGTCGTCGTACATCAGCAAAAGGTCGAGCCGTGGCGCGTGACGTTGGTCGACACTGGCGAGGACACACTGACGGGCGGGCGCCTCAAGCGCGTTGCCAGCCACATCAAGGACGAGCCGGCATTCTGCTTCACTTATGGCGACGGGCTGAGCAACCTGAATATCCGCTCGGCGATCGAATTCCACTTTAGCCATGGGAAGCTTGCGACGGTTGCGGCGGTCCGGCCACCGGGGCGCTACGGCGCGCTCGAATGCCAGGGCGCGGCAGTTACGGCCTTTATCGAAAAGCCGCGCGGCGACGGCGGGCTGATCAACGGTGGCTTCTTCATTCTTTCGCCGCGTTGTCTCGACCTGATCGAAGGCGACAGCAGCAGTTGGGAAAGTTCCCCGATCGTTCGCCTTGCGGCTATGGGACAAATGATGGCCTTCGAGCATCGCGGTTTCTGGCACGCGATGGACACATTGCGCGACAAGACGATGCTGGAAGAGCTCTGGGCCTCAGGCAGGGCGCCATGGAAAATATGGCAGTGACGGCTGCAGCGCAGGCGGATTTCTGGCGGGGCAAGAGCGTCCTCGTCACGGGCCATAGCGGGTTTAAGGGCTCATGGCTCACGCTTGCGCTGCATCAGCTTGGAGCAAAAGTGACCGGCATCAGCCTGCCGCCGCTGACGACGCCAAATCTTTTTAGCGAAGCCAAAATCGCGGACCTTTGCCGAAGCCACTTCTTCGATATTCGCGATGCTGCCGGCCTTGCCGGTCTCATTCGCGCGGCGCGGCCCGAGATCGTCTTTCATCTCGCGGCGCAGCCGCTGGTGCGGGAAAGCTATCGCGATCCGCTGACCACGCTCGAAACAAACGTGATGGGCACGGCGCACGTGCTGGACGCTCTGCGTGGTCTGGACAGCGTGCGGGTCACCGTGATGGTGACGACCGACAAAGTCTATCGCACTGCTGAGGTGCCGGGCTCGCACCGCGAAGACGATCCGCTCGGCGGGCACGATCCGTACAGTGCGAGCAAGGCGGCAGGCGAAATGGTCATCGAAAGCTATCGCCAGTCGTATCTCGCGGAGCAACCGATCGCGGTTGCGAGTGCACGTGCCGGTAATGTGATAGGCGGTGGCGACTGGTCCGAGGACCGTCTCATTCCGGATGCCGTGCGTGCCTGGCAGGCGGGCAAGACACTGCGGGTCCGCCGGCCAGACGCGGTGCGGCCCTGGCAACACGTCCTCGAGCCTGTGTCGGGTTATCTTGTGCTGGCACAGCGGCTGTGGGAGCGGCAGGCGCTCGCCGGCGCCTACAATTTCGGACCGGAACTCGGCGAGGCGATTAAGGTACGCGATCTCGTCGAGCTTGCCTGCGCGGTCTATGGCAAGGGCGCGGTCGACTACGGTGAGGGCAGCGAAGGCCCGTATGAATCGGGATGGCTCGTCCTCGACGCCGGAAAGACCGAAAGCGTGCTCGGCTTCTCGCAACGCTGGGCACTGATCGAGGGAGTCAAGCGGACGATGGCCTGGTATCGCGCCTTTGGTAGTGGTGCCGATGCACGCGAGCTTTGTCTCCGCGACTTTTCTGATTTCGGATCGTTCAGTCGTGGGGTTGAATCCGTCGCGTATTCCAGAGCAATGACTGGTTGAGATTTGCGATGCGTTTTACACCGATGTCGTTATCCGGTGCGTACTTGGTCCAACTCGAGCCGCGGATCGATGCTAGAGGAACTTTCGCACGTGCATTTTGTGCACGGGAATTTGCCGCACAGGGGCTTACGGCGTCATTCATGCAAGCAAATATCAGTACCAACCTGAAAGCAGGCACCGTGCGGGGACTTCATTTCCAAAATGCTCCGCACCGAGAGGCGAAGCTCGTCCAATGTGTGAAAGGTTCAATTTACGATGTCGTCGTTGACATACGTGAAGAATCGGCGACTTACCTCCGATGGACCGGGGTCGAGCTCTCTGACAGCAATGGGGTAATGATCTACGTGCCAGAAGGCTTTGCGCACGGATATCAGACTCTGAGTGACGGGGCGAACGTCCTGTATTTGGTGAGCGAATTCTACACGCCGGAGGTAGAAGGCGGTCTTCGCTACAACGATCCGGAACTTGGAATTAAGTGGCCGCTTGCGGTTTCGGATATCTCCGAGAAGGACGGCCGATGGCCGCTGCTTCCCGCTTAATTCTACTGACGGGCGCGGCCGGGTTTGTCGGCCGGCAGGTGTTGCGCGCGCTGGGCGAACGCGGCTGCCGCGTGCGCTCGGTTGTGCGGGAAGGCAAACAGGAGCGCTTCGCGCACGACGACGCGATCGAAACGATCGTCGCCAGTCGCGATATTTTCGCGGAGAGCGCCGCCTGGTGGGCGCGGGCCTGCGGCGGGGTCGACACGGTGATCCACGCTGCCTGGTACGCCGAGTCGGGCCAGTATCTGCAGTCGCCGAAAAACCAGGAGTGTTTGTCCGGCACGCTGCGGCTCGCCGAAGGCGCGGTGCAGGCAAAAGTGCGCCGGTTCGTCGGTATCGGTACGTGCTTCGAGTACGATCTCGACGCGGGCCGGTTGAGCATTAAGACTCCGCTCAAACCGTCGACACCTTATGCGCAGGCGAAGGTCGATGCCTTCAATGCGCTCTCGGTCGCGCTTCCCCGGCATGGCGTCGCGTTTGCCTGGTGCCGGCTGTTCTATCTCTACGGCGAAGGCGAGGACTCGCGCCGGCTCGTGTCCTATGTGCGCGCCCGGCTGCAGGCGGGCGAGCCGGCGGAATTGTCGAGCGGCAGCCAGGTCCGCGATTTCCTCGATGTACGTGAAGCTGCGCGCATGATCGTCGACGTTGCGCTTGGATCGCAGGAGGGGCCGGTCAATATCTGCTCGGGCAAGCCGGTTACCGTACGCGAGCTGGCCGAGCGTATCGCCGACGATTTCGGCCGCCGCGATTTATTGCGCTTTGGCGCGCGCCCCGACAATCCGGTCGATCCGGCCTGCGTCGTCGGCGTCCGCGGCTGACAGCCTTACGTTTGGTTAACCCCTGTTAACTATTGTCCTGTAGGAAAGCCGTTGCGCGCTCCCTATCGCAGGACATTCCATGAAGGCCCGGCTCGAACCGCGAATCAATCTCGTCGGACGCACGCCACTCGAAACAGTCATCCCTCTGGCGACACCGTTCATCGTCTTCGTGGACCCGGCGAGCTCCTGCAATTTCAAATGCACGTTCTGCCCGACCGGACACCGCGACATGATCGCGGAGACCGGCCGCTTCCAGGGCGTCATGAAGTTCGAGGTCTTCCAGAAGGTCATTGACGACTTCGGCGAATTCCAGAAGCCGATCAAAGTGCTGCGCATGTACAAGGACGGCGAGCCGTTCCTGAACAAGCGCATCGCCGACATGGTGGCCTACGCAAAGAAATCGGGCCACGTCGACTACATCGACACCACGACGAACGGCACGTTCCTCTCGCCCGAGCGCGTCGGCCCCGTGCTCGAGGCCGGCATCGACAAGATCAACATCTCCGTCGATGGGATGAATGAGGAGACCTACCTCCGCTTCACAGGGTTCAAATTCGACTTCAAAAAATTTGTCGAAAACATCAAGTGGATCGACGCCAACAAAGGCAATTGCGAAATCGTCGTCAAGATTCCGGGCGAGCTCATCACCGAGGCGCAGCGCCAGGAATTCTTCGACACCTTCGGCGACCACTGCGACCGGATCTTTGTCGAGAACTTCGCGCCGTGCTGGCCGGAATTCGACATCGAGAAGCACACGGGTGTGAAAATCAGCAAGGGCATCTACCAGCAGGACATCGTCGAAACCGATACCTGCCCCTATATTTTCTACGGCTACTCGGTGAATGCCGATGGGTTGGTCAGCTCTTGCTTCCTCGATTGGGGCCGCAAGCTTGTGATCGGCGACGTGCGCACCCAATCCATGAAGTCGATCTGGAATTCTGACGCGATGAACGCGTTGCGGCTGCAGCACCTCGATGGCCGACGGAAGCAGAACCAGGTTTGCGGCAATTGCGGCCAGCTGAGCCACTGCCTGCCGGATAATATCGACGCGCATCGCCCGATGCTGCTGGAGAAATTCAAGTCGCGCGTTGTCATCGATCCGGACCTTGAGCCGCCGGGCGGCACCAACCGCCGGTTTGCGGCGGTGGCAGCCGAATGAGAATCCTGCACGTCACGCCGCATCTCGGCGGTGGTGTCGGCAAAGCGCATGCGGCACTCAGCGCGGTCCTGCCGGAAATTGTGCAGCAGACGTTCGTTCTGCTCGAACCGCCGCGCGAGCGCCGCTACATCGACAGGATCGAGGCGGCCGGCGCGCGGGTGTTGACGGCAGACAATCTTGCGCACGTTGCTGCCCTGACGCGCGACTCCGACATCGTTCAGTTCGAATTCTGGAATCACCCGCGCATGTTCGAATGCCTGGCGCGGACCGATTTCCCGGCCATGCGCAGCGTGTTCTGGTCCCATATTTCGGGAATCGCCAGGCCTTTGATTCAGCCCGCGCTGATGGCGGAGGCGGCGCGCTTCGTGTTCACGACCGAGGCTTCGCTTGCGTCAGCGTCTGTCGCAGTCTTGCGTCGCAGGACGCACAAGAAAATTTCGGTGATCAACAGCGGCTTCGGCTTTCCCGATGCCGCGCCGCGGATCGCGCGCAGGCGGGCGCCGGGAATCGCCTATCTCGGCACGGTCGACTTTGTGAAGATGCATCCCGGCTTCTTCGATGCGATCGATGCGGTGGGCGACGACAGCGTGCACGTCGCCGTGTGGGGGGAGGTCGATCCGCAGGGCGCCGTGGTCGCGCGTGCCAACGCCATGCGCCACCCCGATCGCGTCGAATTCATGGGGCGAACGTCGGATGCGGCGGCGGCATTGGCGAGTGCCGACATTTTCTTTTATCCGCTCCAGCGCGATCACTACGGCACGGCTGAAAATGCGCTGGTCGAGGCGATGTCGCTTGGCCTTGCGCCGCTTGTGCTCGACAATCCGGCGGAGAGGGCCATCGTCCAGGATGGACAGACCGGCTTCATTGCCTCGTCGATCGACGAAATCGGCTCCCTGCTGGAAATGCTGCTGCTGTTGCCGGATATCCGCGAAAAGATTTCGCGCAATGCAATCCGCGCGATGACGGAAACTCGAAGCCCCGCAATGTCCGCGCAGGATTTCATGATCCTTTGGCTCGCCATGCTTGCCGAGCCGGCGCGCGTCTGCAATTTCGCGAATGCGATCGGTTCAACGCCGGCCGAATGGTTCCTGTCCACGCAACGTTTTGCCGGCACGGCATGGGCGCCTGCGGACCACGATACGACTGCACGCCCGGCGAAGGGCACGCTCGCTCATTTTGAAAGCGCCTTCGCGGGCGATGACTCTTTTGCTCGGCTGAAAAAAGCGGGCGCCTGAACGAAACGGGCCCGACCGCAAGGCCGGGCCCTTCTCATGGCGCATTTTTGTCAGTAGCAGATCCGTCTGCGCACGAACACCCGCTCGCCCCAGCGGTTGATGTGGGACCGCACGACGACTCTGCAGCCGGCGTAATGGTTCCACCAGCCGCGATGATGATGGCGATGGCGCCAGTAATGATAATCACGCGCACTCAGAGTTAGCGATGTTCCGGCCTCTTTGGCGCCGGCGACTCCCGGCCCTCCGGCAACTCCCGTCGCCGCGAGAATCGCGATGGCCGCAGCCAAAACGATGCGTTTCATTTGCGTTCCTCCTCTCGTCACCCTGAGAGAAGAAACGACATTCGGCTCGTCGCGGTTCCGCACATTGCGAAAACGCACAGCGAGGAGAACTGAATGCTTGTTCAGGATTGCGGCGCCGCTGCGTCAAGCTGCCGCCAAAACTTCCATGCACTTGTGAAAGAAATAGATCCCGAGCGCTAGGCCGCCGATCGACGACCAGCCTGAAATCATATTACCGGTCCACTGCATGAGCGCACCGCACGCAATGGCCGTTCCGAATGGAAGCGCCACCAGCAGGATGATGAGCAGGACGTACATGTCAGAGACTCATTTCACCATGGCTGCGACGACGCACACGGTACCAAGAACGAAGGAGCTGAGGTAGCCGCAATAATAGAGCTGGATGGCATTGCCGCCATTGAGGATCGGCCGGTTGGCCTTGGTGCGGGCGACTTCATACAGGATCATGCCGGTCCCGACGGCGAAAAAAGCCACGGCGGCGCCGAGGAATTGAAGCTTTTCCATTGTCCCCCCTTTAACCGGCTTCACTCAAGCACGGCTGGGCCGGGAAGCAAGTCAACTTGCTGTAAAAGAATGTCAGCAGGCGAATGCGCTGCGATAGGAAAATACTCCTTGACAGCGTGACGCTGCTCGGATAGTGATTAGGCACGCTCCACATTTGCGCTCTCGGACGTCCGGCACCCGGCGGAACATCGCCGCGCGCTTCTGCGTTGTTTCCGCGAACGGCGGCACCGTTGCCGTTCAGGGAGCGATCATATGCCGCGGGTGGAAGACGAACGCATCGTTGAAAGCGCGACCGAAGCGCGGGCTGCCGTCACCGGGCACAATGTGCGCTACGTGCTCTTGATCAGTACGCTTGCGGTGATCGTGCTTCTTGCCGTCATTTATATCCTCACGCGCGGCTGAGCCGCAATATTACGCATCGTCATGCAAATCGTGCGCCGAATTGTCCGGCGCTTTTTTAGTGTCTACGGTCATGTGGTCTCGCATCAGAAAAGTGTTCGTGCCGCCGGAGTCGAAATCGTCGCGGGTCGCGCGGCTGGTCGCACTCGAACACGGTGGACGGCCGCGCTGGACACCGCGCGATTACTCGGCGCTCGCAAGGGAAGGCTACGCCCGCAACGCCATTGTCTACAGGGCGGTGCGGATGATCGCCGAAAGCATCGGTTCGTTGTGTTTCGTTCTCTACGACGGCACCGCCGAGCGCGATACACATCCGCTGCTCGATCTTGTCCGCCGGCCTAACCCGCGCCAGGACGGCGCCTCTTTTTTCGAAGCCGTCGCCTCGCATCTTCTGCTCGCCGGCAACGCCTATGTCGAGGCGGTCACCTTAAGCGGCGGTGCGGACGGTTTGCAGGTTCGCGAACTCTATGCGCTGCGGCCCGATCGTATGAAGCTTGTGGCAGGCGTTGATGGTTGGCCACAGGGCTATGATTATACGGTCGGTGGCCGCACGGTGCGCTTCGATCAGAGTGCGGCGCTGCCGCCGATTCTGCATCTGACGTTCTTCAACCCGGTCGATGATCACTACGGCATGAGCCCGATAGAAGCGGCTGCTGTCGCTATCGATACGCATAACGCCGCGGCCGGCTGGAACAAGGCACTGCTCGACAATGCGGCACGCCCGTCCGGCGCCCTGGTCTATGCCGGCGCCGATGGCACCGTGCTCACCGACGCACAGCACGACCGCATCAAGCAGGCGTTCGCCGAGCAATATCAGGGCGCCACCAATGCCGGACGGCCGCTGGTGCTGGAAGGGGGCCTCGACTGGAAGCCAATGTCGCTCTCACCGCGCGATATGGATTTTCTGGAGGCCAAGCATGCGGCCGCGCGTGAGATCGCGCTGGCGTTTGGCGTGCCGCCAATGTTGCTCGCCATTCCGGGAGACAACACCTATGCAAACTACCAGGAAGCCAACCGCGCCTTCTGGCGGCAGAGCGTGCTTCCGCTCGCTGCGCGAATTGCCTGCGCGTTGACCAACTGGCTGGGGCCCGCTTTCGGCGACGGCCTGGTTCTCGCGGCCGATACCGATCGCGTGGAGGCGCTCTCTTCCGACCGTACCGCGCTCTGGGAGCGCGTAAGCAATGCGACATTTCTGACCGTCAACGAAAAGCGCCTCGCGACCGGTTACGGCGTCGTGGACGGCGGGGACATATTCGCTCGTTAGAACTGGTGAGTTGCGGCGAGGCCGGCGAACCATTGACGCCGGCCGGTGGCGCCCGCCGCGGTGGCGGCGGGCGCACTTTTTCCGCCGATCCGAGCACTGTTCTGAGCGGCACTCCGACGCGCTGTGGGGGCGCGATCCATGACAGATCTTCTGGAGATTTTCATCGAGCGCGGCGATCTCGCGCACCTCGCGTTGCTGCTATGGGCGGCGTCGGCGAGCGGGCTCGCTTGGTTCGCGCTGCGCGAGCTTGCCGCCGCCAGCCGCCGTTTCGACGATTTCGTGCGCGAGCTCGCGCGCTTTAACGAGCGCTGCGAGCACGAAAGGCAGGGTCGCCGCCGGCGCCGAAAAGAAGGAGCCCCGGTTGCCCGGGGCCCCTTTGCGGTCCTCCCGCGTCCTGAGACTTAGTCGAACTTGAACTCCGACATATTCTTGAGCGATTCCTTGGTGGCACCGCTCAGCACCGCATGGTCCGGATACCATTTGTTGGCGGTCGAGGATGCGCTTGTCGTGCTCGGGCTGGTCGCCGGACGCGCCGCCGAGCCTGTCGTGGTACTGGTCGTCGACGAAGTCCGGACCGGCTCGTTGACGAATTTCAGCTTGTCCATCTGCACCAGGATGTCGTGCTTGCCCATGCCAAGGAAGCCGCCAACGCCAATCACGATGCCGTCGACCTTCCCAGATTTATCGAGCAGAACCTCGCTGATGTCGCCCAGCTTCTCGTTCTGGTCGTTATAGACGTTCAATCCGATCAGCTTGGAGGCCCGCCACATGTCGCCATGCGCCTTGGGCGCAACGGTTGCCGAAGACGACTTGGCAGGCGGAGTGGATGGCTGCGCCGACGGGGGCGGCGCCGACGGAGTCGAAGCCGGCGGGTTGTTCTGGGCAAATGCGGGGACCAGCATCGTCGATGCGAGCAGGCCGCCGAAAATAATTTTGCGCATAGTGTCACCTCTGAATTTGTGAATCTGAGTTACGAAACGCGGGCGCGGCGACATTGTTCCTGTACCGGCGGTTCCCTTCGTGAGAATCGATTGTGCAGCGCACGTTGCGGCGATCGGCGGTACGTCGCAAATGATTCGAGTGGAACCTTTGGGCGAAGAATTTTGCGTCAATTTTCTAAAGGACGAAAACACGATGGATACGGCGGGCACGGCGACGCGCCGCGACCCTGATAAGCCACGCGACCATCTCGACGTTTTCCGTGAGTTTATCGATCACCTCGAGCGCAACGCGCGCAGTGCCACGGCGGCTGCGCAAAACGAACGCCGGCGGGCCAACGCCCGCTAGCAGGAACCTCCCCACCGTCATGGCCGGACGCTGCGCCGGCCATCCGTGAAGACTTTGATCAGACTCGCTTCACGGGCCCGCGGACCAGCTCCGCGGGTGACGGCCCGATTTTTTTTCACGGCCCGGACCCTCAATGCTCTCTTTGCACTCCGAACCGACGGTTGCCTCCGTTTTTGCGCCGCGCACCACCATCGATGCCGACGGCACAGTGGAGGGCTATGCCAGCCTGTTCGGCGAGATCGACCAGGCGCGCGACATGGTCATGCGCGGGGCTTTTGCCAATACGCTGGCCTCGCGTGGAATCCGTCGAATCCCGATGCTGTTCCAGCATGACCCCTCCGAGCCGGTCGGCATCTGGCTGGAACTGCGCGAGGATTTCCGCGGCCTTTTCGCACGCGGGCGGCTCATTCCCGAAGTGGCGCGCGGGCGCGAGCTGATCTCGCTGCTGCGGGCAGGGGCGATCGATGGCCTCTCTATCGGCTTCCGCGCATCCAAAGCGCGCATCGATCCGAAGACGCGCATCCGCCGCCTGCATGCGGTCGACCTCTGGGAAATTTCCATCGTCACTTTCCCGCTGCTCGTGGGAGCGCGCGTGCGCGCGGTGAAGCATGCGACCTCAAAGGCGAAGCTGTCATGCGCCCGCACGCGTGCCGAGCGGGAGTGGGTGAAGACAACCGCCGCTCCGCGGCGGCCGTGAATAGAGCGGGCGCCATTCTCGGGCTCTGCTAGACTGATGCCGCTGGCGTCGCCAGCCAGGCATTTGCATGCGGGAGCAGCCGCCAGATGGGGCCGAAACTCGGTACACGCGCGAAAAGATCTGCGACGGGCGTCGCAATTGCGCTGGCGCTGAGCGCATTGCCCCACACGCCGGCAAGTGCGGCAAAGCCGCCTTACGGGAGCTGCGTCGCCGTGACTAAACAGGAATATGACAGCGCGAAGAAGCAGCACATGCTCCAAACCCGGTACACGCAATATGTGCGGACAGGCTTGCCCGGTCGGCGCCAGTATTGGTATTGCCGATGAAGGTATTCGCCCGTTTCAGCCAGGCAAGGCACTGATGCAGGCCACAACGCAAGTCGCGAAAAACGGTTTCCTCCGCGCTGCCGCATTGGCCGTGTCCATCGCCGGCACGCTGTTCTGGCTTTATACATTTTACGGTATAGCCCAGGTGCCGGCCGGTGATGGCTCCGGCTTTCAGTGGATCGCGGTCGTGCCGCTTGGGCTGGTCTTTTTCGTATTTACTTTTCCGGCCCTGGTTTGCGCGTGGAACGGCCAGTTCTTGTGGGCCGCTCTCGTGATTGGTTGCGCGGGCCTCATTGCATTCGCGCTATTATGGAACGAGCTGCTCGGCGAGTTTTATCACACGAGCTAGTGTTGATTGTCGTCGTCCCGCGTGTCGCGATCAGCCAAAAGATGCGCATAGGTTGCAATGACGCGTCGGGCTTCGCGACGGCGTGATTCCTTCAGCGCCTCCATGAAGCGCAAAAGAATTGGCTTTCGCGATTCCTTCCGCGCCATGCCAAACATGGCTACGGGGTCGCGAGGACCCGCGTTCGCGGCATTCATGAAGAGCATCCTTTGTGAAGGAACGGATCGCAATGGGGCGATTCTTCTGCCCGCCAGAGGGAAAATGCTTTGCATTCCCAATGCTGCCATCACGATTGTTCGCGGCCCCCGCCGGCTACTAGTTCTGGTAGCGCTGGCCCGCTGTGATCGCCTCATCCGAACGGGTGAGACAGTGAAAAAAGATGCAGCGCACGCCGTCCGCTTGCGGTCACGGAGGCACTATGACCGCCGCCACAAAGAACAGCAGCACGCCGCCCGTCGTGCCGCAGGCCGGCCAGAAATTTCCCTGCAGGTATTTCGCGCGCAGGGCCATCGCTTGCCGGATGATGGTCTCGATCTGCGTTCTGTCCTGTTCGTAGTGCCGATGATTGCTGCCAGTTATGTCGCGCATGGGTGCCGCTCCCTGTTATCGAGGCAACCCCGAATGCGGCAAAGCTAGGCCTGCGGGCAGGCGCGCGAAGGTGAGCTATCTCACACAGCGGAAAACTTAGTCCCGGATATTGGGGGAGATGGTGCGGTGGTCCGGACTAATCCAGTACGGCCAAGGCGGGGAGCCCGGCCACTAGCTGAGGAGGCCCTCGCACATCACGGCTATGCCGACGATGAACAGCGTCAGGATCACGATCGTGATCATGGAGCCGACGCCGTTATTTTGGACTAGCGGGTGTTCTTTCCCATTGCGCGGGAGCAGATACCAGAACCCTGCGCTGGTGCCGGCGACCAGGGTGGCGCCGATGATGGTCAGCATGCCGAAAGCCTCGCCCCATATAAAAACAGGCTTTCTTATGCGCCACAGGAGTGCTTTGCCGGCGCAAATTTTTCAGGGTAGGGCGTAAATTCCGGCTAAAGAAAAGGCGGCCGCGACGGCCGCCCTTTCCAGTCCAGTCCCTCTGGCGTTTGCGATCAGTCGCAGACCCTCTTGCGGACCGTCACGCGATCGCCGTGGCCATTGATGCGATGCGTGACCACCACCCGGCAGTGATTCGCGCGGGCATAATCGCCGCGCCAGTGATGACGATGCCGCCAGTGATCATGGCTGTCGCCAGCGCGAATCGTGACGCCGAAATCTTCGGCCTTCGCGGTTCCCGCGGTGTTGATCGCGGTGAGACCCAACACTGCGATAGCGATTGCAACGTATTTCATGCGTATCCTCCCAATGCCTCATGTGGGAGACAGAACGGTTTCGCGTGCTTTCGGTTCCACGCTTTGATTTTTTGCAAAGCCCGCACGCAACGTAGAGCGTCCCGCTGCGTTAATTTTTGGGCCGTGGAATCTCCCCTCCGTCGCAGAAGGGCGCGGTCTAGAGCCTGGTCGGTCCCCTGACCCGGCTCTTTCCTTTTTGCAAAGCAAGAACTAAGCGCGCTGCCGCGAAGCAACTGCTTTCCTTGCATGGCGTCGCCGGGCCTTTGCAGTCCCGCGTGCCCGTCTCGGTCGGTTCGCACGACCGGCATGCAGTCTGGACGACGGCCCGCCGATCTCCGAGATCATCAGCCAGCCAATGCCTGCGGCGATCAGCGCGAAGGCGAGCGGATTGCCCCGCACGTGTTTTGAGAGAAACTGTGTCACATCCTGGCGCGCTTTATCGTAATCGATCGTCAGCAAATCGCCGATCTTGGCCGAAGGGGAAAGCTGATCACCAAGTTCCGTGAGGCGGTCGCTTAATCGTTCGCGCGCCTGATCGGCTTTGCGTTGAAGTACATGTGATGAGGCCATTGTCACTCCGCTCCCGTAAGGGCTTTTGCGTCTTTCTGAACCTGCGCGATCGTTTTTGTCGGGGTCAGGCGATGCGCAAGATTATTGAATCCCGACCAGACCAAACTGCCGCCGAGCACCAACGTGACCGCGGCCACAATAAGCATGGCGGCTAGGCCTGAGACGCCCAGCGCAACGAGCGCGCCGATCGCTGCCTGTAACAGCAACACCAGCGTCGCCACCAAAAGGACGACCCCGCCGGCGATAAGACTTGCCGACCATGCGGTGAGCGCAAGTTTTTCGGAAATCTCTGCGCGGAGCAGCTCCAGCTCCGCCTGAATCAGATCGCGGAGATCCTGCCAGGCGCCGCCTGCGACTTCGAGTAATCCCTTCCGCGGCCGTGCGCGTCGCGAAGTATTAAACCCGCCGGATGCTGACGTCATGCGTCTTTTCCCGAATGTCTGCAAACGCCGTGCGGCAGTCCGACATGAAGCTACCGAGACCGGCGTTTTGCCCTGCGTTTCGGCGCTGCTCTTTTTCGCGCCGTCTTTCGACGAGCGGCTGCCCGTCTTGCGGTGCGTTTGCGTCCGCTGGCCGCGCGGCGGCGCCCGCCAATCGTGCGCTTTGCGGCGCGTCCAAGCGTCTTTTTGACGCTGGGCGTCGATTGCGCGACTTCCGTGCGACCCGCTTCGAGGGCATTCGCCGTCGACGCGAGCACGACTCCGGCAGCCGCCTGAGTCGCTGCACTGGCCGCGTCAGCGGCCACTGTCCTGATTTTCTCTGCGCTGTGCTGCGCGGCTCTGACGATTGCTTTGCGCGTCTTCGCCGCTACGGTTCTGACCATTGCTGCCCTCCATTGGGATGTCGGCGAGACAATGCCGGATGCCCGGGCATGTTCCCTGGCATTGCATCAGGCCTGTGTGATTGAAGGGACCGGCCTGCTTGCGCCCGTCAATGGACGCCCATCAGTGCGGCAATTGGATTTTGTGCGATGTGTTTCCAGCGTGGAACGCGGCGGACCTCAGTGTTGGCCGCGGGCTGCTGCTGGAGCGAGTCAGCGCGACGGGCGGTCGTCTCCGCGGCCGCACGCGCGGCCGCCGGCTTGTTGGCAGCCGCAAAATTCGTCCCGGTGACTGCGTAGGGGGACTGCTCCGGCTCGGGCATGTACGGCCTGGCAAGGCCGACGATCTGCGAGGTCGGAACCGGCGAGCCGAGCGGCTCGATGCGGTTGCTGATAAAGATCAGGGCCAGCGTGAGAGTGGCACCCATCACGACGAAATACGAGACTAGAGGCATTCGCATCTGCACTAACCCAATGCAACACAACGCAGAAACGGGCCTTACGTTCCAAGGCGCGGCCTCGACCTAGTTCGTTCGCGGCGTGCACTTTTTTCCGGGTTCGGGATTCTCGTAGTAGCGCAGATACGCCGACGTCCAGTTGAAACGGATTGCATCTTGCGCTTGCTTGAGCGTGATGTGTCCCGCGCACACCTCCTTGTGCAGTCGCGTCTCGACGCAGTCCTTACGCACGGCGTTCCATGGTTGCGATCCGTAGGCCTGCGGCCAGAGATTTTTTGCGTCGTCCGCGCCGCCGAGCTCGCGCGAGATAAGATGATCGATTTCACAGCGTCTGCCGTGAGTATCCCGGATGCAGGCCGGATCCTTGTTTCCGGTGAGACCATAGTTGGCAAAGACCTGCCGCTTCATCGCCGTGGTCACATGGCGCGCATCCTTGCCCCACTTGGTGCGGCAGATCTTGCGCAGCGTGATGCCGGAAACTGTGACGCCCGGCGTCACGAAGTAGTTCGGAAGCAGCGGCAGCATTTGCGACTGAGCGGGGATGGCGCTGGCGAAAAAGAAGATGCCGAGCGCGACAGTGAAACGCGGCATGACCGTCTCCTTGGTTGCCGGGCCGGGTTAAACGACAGCGGGATACAGAGCGCCCCGTTGGAATAGAGCGCCAATCGTGTGAATGCATTCCAGCCGGCGACTGCCGGCGGCCGCGCTTAGAGCCATAGGAAGAGGAACACGACCAGCACGATCGCCGTGCCGATCGAGATCACCTTCCAGGTGACGATGTGGCTTTGCTCGGGTTGCTCCGTTGCGGAAATATCGGGCATTGACGCCTCCCGTACATTTGCCTGCATGCGGGAAACAGTATCGGGAAGGCGGCTTGCGCCTGTGTGAGGGAGGTCACGCGGCGCGTGAAGTTCTTCGACGGCTATATGAGCACGCTTCCCGGGATGGAAAAGCGTGGTGCGGCAGAAGCTCGCGGGCGGGTCTTCGCGCTTTCCTTCGGTTAACCCGAAGGACGAAAAAGCCGGAACGGAGGTAGAACGTGGTTGCGGCGCACCGTGCAGGACAGGCCGGGAGCGGATACATTTAATACGTCGGCCGTTAGTAGGATGAGTTTCAGGAGTTTGTCATGGCCCCGCGTGCCTATTGGAAGGGTTTTCTTCGTCTCTCGCTGGTTTCGTGCCCGATCCAGCTTTTCCCCGCGACCAGCGAGCGCGAGAAAGTCAGCTTCAACCAGATCAACGCCGAGACCGGCAACCGCATCCGCTACCGCAAGGTCGACGAGCACTCCGGCGAGGAAGTCGAGCAGCAAAACATCGTCAAGGCTTACCAGGTCGAGAAAGGCCACTACATCGAGATCAGCGACGAGGAGCTCGAAGCGGTCGCGCTGGAAAGCAAGAAGACCATCGAGATCGACGAGTTCGTGCCACGGTCGGAGATCGACGAACTCTATTACATGCGCCCGTATTACATCGTGCCGGACGGCGACGTGGGGCAGGAAGCCTTCGCCGTCATCCGTGAGAGCATCGCGAAGATGGAGAAGGTCGCCATCGGCCGCGTCGTGTTGACCACGCGCGAACACGTGATCGTGATGGAGCCGCGCGGCAAGGGCCTCATGGGCACGCTGCTGCGCTACCCCTACGAGGTGCGCGACGAGAAGGAATATTTCGACGACATTCCGAACATCAAGGTCAAGAAGGATATGCTGGATCTCGCCCAGCACATCGTCGAGACAAAGTCAGGCCACTTCGAGCCCGAGTCTTTTGAGGACCATTACGAAGCGGCGCTGCGCGAGCTGATCGAAAAGAAATCGAAAGGCATCAAGATCGAAGCGCCGAAGCGCGGCGAGCCGGCCAAAGTCATCAATCTCATGGATGCCTTGCGCAAGAGCATCCGCACCGAGCAGGGCGCCGGCAAAAAGCCGGCGAAGGCGAAGCGCGGCAAGAAACGCGTCGAGGGCCAGCGCGAGATGCTGTTCTCGATTGCCGGGAAGAAGCCGGCGAGAGAGGCGGCAAGAAAGCCCGCGCGCGCGGGCGGCCGCCGCAAGGCGGGCTAGCGTTCCGGCGTTTGTCAGTTGGATTCCCGTAGCGCCTGACGGACGCGCGCGATTGCGCTGTCCCATGTCCGGGACGCGTCCTGGCGAAAGAGCCGGGCGGTCGGATACCAGGGGCTGTCGTCGCGGCGGAGCAGCCACCGCCAGTCGGGGAAATAAGTCAGCAAGATCCACACCGGCTTTCCGAGCGCGCCCGCAAGGTGCGCGACGCTGGTGTCGACCGAGATGACCAGATCCAGTTGCGATATCAGCGCCGCGGTATCCGAAAAATCCTCAAGTGAGTCGCCGTAGTCAAGAATATCGGCACGATCTCTGAGCAGGGCGGCATCCTCGGCGCGAACGTCCTTCTGCAAGCTGACAAAGGTGACATCGGCACCAACGCTGTCCAGCAGTGGTACGAGGGCACGCAGACCGATCGACCGTTCCCGGTCTCTTTCGTGCCCGGGGTTGCCCGACCAGACCAGGCCAATCCGGGGGCGCGGTTTTCCCTCCAGGCGCGATTGCCATGTCGTCACATGCTGCGCGGGCGCGGATAAATATCCGGCGGTCGAAGGAATCGTCTCAAGCCGCGTCCCGAACGCGAGTGGAAGGCTGACCAGCGGACAATGCAAATCGAAAGCGGGAAGGGGACTGCCCTTCGGCACCATTTGCGCCGCGCCGCCGAGCGATGCCATCAGCGCCTGCAGCGGTTTCTGGACTTCGAAAATCACTTGCGCGCCGCGCGCCACCATCAATGGCACATAACGGCAGAACTGGATGCTATCGCCCAAGCCCTGCTCGCTGTGGATCAGGATAGCCTTGCCGGCGATCGGATCCCGGCCGTTCCAGGCGGGCTGCGAAAAATTCCGCTGCATCGGGATGACCGAGTTCTTCTGCCAGCGCCACTCGTAGTGCGCCCAGCCGCGCTCGAAGTCGCCGGTCAGCAGCCGCAGCGCGGCCGCGTTGCAATGGGCCATGACGTGCCGGGGCCGCAGAGCCAAGGCGCGGTCATAGCTTGCCAGCGCTTCCTCATATCGCTCCAGCTCCCGCAGGACCTGGCCGTGATTGTTGTGCGCATCGGCATGATTGGGGCGCAGCGCAACGGCGCGATCGTAGCTCGCCAACGCTTCCTCGTAGCGCTTCAACGCCTTCAGAGCGTTACCGCGGTTGTACAGCGCGTCGGGATAGTCCGGCCGCAGGGCTAAAGCGCGATCGAGGCTCGTAAGCGCTTCATCATAGCGTTGCAGCTGCGTCAGCGCGCTGCCGAGATTGCAGTGCGCGTCGGCAAAATCAGGCCTGATGGCGAGGGCCTTGCGGTAGCTTTCGATGGCATCGCCATGCCGCCCGAGCGCCGCAAGCATCGCGCCGCGATTGCCGTGCGCCTCGAAGAAAACCGGCTGCAATTGGATCGCGAGATCGAAGCTGTCGAGCGCCTTCTGGTGCTGGTTCAGCGCGTTGAACGCGAGGCCAAGGTCGAACAACATCCGCGGCGTCGGCGCGCGTGAGGCCATGGCGGCCCCGATGAGACGCAGCGCCTCGCCGGGCTCGCCGCGCGCGAGCTTAAGATTGCCCATAGAATGCAAGGCATCCGCATTATCCGGCGCGATCGCCAAGACGGACGCGTAAAGACGTTCCGCGTCGGCGATGTGCCCCTTCCGTTGCAGCGCTAGCGCCTGCGCGAGTATGCGCTGTACGTCCGGCAGCTCGTTGCGCGTTGCGGGCGAAGACGGCATGCGGGAGGAACCTTCCCGCCCCAGTTAGATTATCGCTTCCGATTCGGCCAGAACGGTGCGCCGGCGAAACGGCATCGCGAAAGATCGTCGCGCAGCGGGTAGAAAAAGAACGTTCCAGGCCCTTCCAAGGGCCCGGAACGTCCTCTGCGTAAGCCTGAACGTCTACCAGCTCGAGTACACGATGCCGGGCGCAGGCTCCAGGATGGGCTGCGGCTCTGTCACGACCACCTCACGCGCGATGGGCCCTCTGTGGATTACCCGTTCGTCGTAGGCTATGGGCGGTGCGGCATAAACGCGTGGAGCTGGCGCAACCACGACAGGAGCGGCGTAGTAGGGCGCCGGTGCGACTTCATACACCGGTGCGGCATAAGGCCCTTCGATGACGAGGGCTTGCGCAGAAGCGCTGCCTGCTCCCGCCAGCGTCATCACGCCTGCCGCAACGGCGATCTTTGTGCGGTTCATCTTGCAACTCCTCGGTTTGAGCCCCGACGGGCAATCGCGAATACCGCGACAGCGTTCCTGCCGCATATTTGGTGTTTTTGCGAAATTCGAACTTTGGCTCTTTTGGGCGGCGCCAAGCAGTTGCGCGCGGGCGCCCCGGCGCTACGATCCTCGACAAGATCAATGGAGATTGAGAAGGGGAGACAAATTATGAAACGCTATTTCGCGCTCGCGCTCGCGCTGGCCGCGGCAGCCGGCGGTTTCGCGGCCACGGCGGTGAGCGGCCTTTATGCTGCGACCGTGAAACCGATCTACGTCGTCACGGAAATCGATGAGATAACCGACGCTGACGGATTCAAGAATACCTTTCAAAGAAAAGATGTACGTGCTGCGGTGGAAGCCATGGTGGAGGACGGGCGTTACATTGTGCGCACCGAGAACGCGATTGCTCTCGACGGCGCCGCGCCGAAGTCTTTCATAGTCATCTCGTTCCAGAACATGAAGAAGGCAAAATCCTACAGCGACAGCATGAAAGAATTCACGGCCGCCCGTCTCAAGACGACGAAGTCCCGCTCATTCATCGTGGAAGGGCTTTAAAAAATCAGAGTCATTTGGACCTATCGCAAATCCTCGCCGCGCCCGATCCTTACGATTGTCCTTTCAATTGGCTGACTTCAGGCGGTACGATGCTCTTTCCCCCGGGGGGTGACGGAGGGTTAGCCATGTCAGCCTGGTCGAAACGCATCAGCCGCTACTGCTTCATGGCGCTGGCCGCGCCATTGCTCTTGTCATTGCCTGCGCTGGCACAACAGCAACCTCCACCGCAGGGGCAACCACAGCCGGAGCAGCAACCTCTGAGCCAGCAGCAGCTCCAGCAGCTGGTCGCGCCGATTGCGCTCTACCCTGATGCGCTGCTGGCGCAGGTCCTGACCGCATCGACCTATCCGCTCGAAGTGACATTGGCGGCGCGCTGGGCGGAGAAGAATCCGGACGTCAAGGGTCCGGCGCTCGAAGCGGCGCTGCAGAAGGAGCCGTGGGATCCGAGCGTCAAGGGTTTGACGGCGGTGCCGCAGGTGCTCGCGATGATGAACGAGAAGCTGGATTGGACGGCCCAGCTCGGCGAGGCCTTCCTGGCTCAGCCTAACGATGTGCAGACGGCGGTCCAGACGCTGCGCAAGCAGGCGGAGACAACCGGCAACCTGAAGTCGGGCAAGGAACAGAAGGTCAGCCGGATCCCCGCGCCGCAAGGCACGGGCTATGCGGGACCGCCCGAATACATCGTCATTGAGTCGTTCGAGCCGGATTACGTCTATGTGCCGGTCTACGATCCTGTCCTCATCTACGGCCCCGGCTACTGGGGACCGGCTTATACACCGTTCTTCTGGCGCCCGAGTTGGTGGGTGGCTGGTCCCGTGATTGCGTTCGGCACGGCCGCCTTCGTCGGGCCCGCGCTATGGTACCGCTACAATTGGGGGCATCCCGGCTACGCCGCGATCCAGACCAATACCGCCCTCTACGGCAGATTTAACAGGGTCGCCGTCGCGCCCGGCGCCGGGGGTTTTCAGGCGTGGAAGTTCGATGCGGCGCACCGCAACACGCAGTTCAAGAACACGAACCTCCAGAAACAGTTCGGCAATGTCGGCGCGCGAAATGTGCAGGGCGTCCAGACCTTGCACGGACCGCAAACCGGCACGCAGCTCGGTAAGGGCGCGCAGGGCGTTCAGGGTGTGCAGGGAGTCCAGACCAACAAAAACGTTCAGGGACTCAAGACGAGCAACACCACCCATATCCAGAACAACAAGACGATTCAAACCAACAAGACCATCCAGAGCAACAAGACCGTCCAGACTAACAAGAACATTCAGGGCAGCCGTGCCCAGGGCGTGAAGACGAGCAACCGTGTCCAGGCGACCGGCGGGGGCAACAAGGGTGACAACAAGAATGCCGGCAAGGGCAAGAAACGTCCCTGACCGATAAATCTCGCGTATCTGCTTTCGAGCTGACATCGCGAATTAATGGCGGCTTTATGCGACTCTTAAGGAACCCTTCAGACCGCGCGCGCCATGGTCGGCTGTCAATGGAGTAAGTACTATGAGCATCGCGGCAATTGGCTCCCATCCTGTCGTTCCGACAGCGAGCGGAGCTGAAGGGGCAGAAGGCCCTGGGCCAGACCACGATGGGGACTCGGATGATGCGAGCGCGGCAATGCAAGCTGTGCAAGCGCAGCCAGCCCCCGGCACTGGAAGGCTAGTCGACAAAACTTGCTAAGATTGCCGACATGAAAGAGGCCGCCTCGATTGGCGGCCTCTTTTTTAAAGAAGAGCTACGGTTGCCCTCGTACAGGCATTTTGCCGGTTATGAACCGCGATTTGCCATCCTCAAATCGGTTCAAAAGCAACGCCGATCTTATTGTCGGTTCGCCATTGCGACCGGCAACGGGGGGCGATGCCGTCGAGCACCAGGTCAAAATGCTGCGGCAATCCGACGGGCTTTCAATGATGTAATTTACATCTAATATGATACTTGACACATAAGAACAAGCGTATAATTTATTACAACCACGTTCAATCGTCGCTGAGAAATTGCATGATCACTGCTGCGCAGATGCGTGCCGCACGGGCGCTGCTCGGTATCGATCAACGCGAACTGGCGGGGCGCGCCAGTCTTTCGCTGCCAACAATTCAGCGCATGGAAGCAAGCGACGGCGTGGTTCGCGGCAACGTTGATTCACTTATGAAGTTGGTCGATGCGCTGGCCGCCAACGGAATCGAGCTGATCGGCGAGGGCGCAACCTCCGGCAAGGGTGGCCGGGGGGTTCGGCTCAAATGAGCGCGCGCGCCGAACCAATGGCTGTTCGCCTAGCGCGGAGGCGGTGATGGTCACCTTTGCGCTTTTCTGCGTCGTGGCATTTCTGTCGCTGTCTCCGATCGCCGTTGTTCTCTCGAGGTCGCCGCGTGCAAGTGGCGTTGTCTACGCTTCCTGTCTGATCATCGCACTGACGCTGGCTGTTGTAGGAGGCATGTGTCTGATTGGGCAGCCAACGTCCCGTATAACAATGCCACTCGGCCTGCCATGGCTGGGTGCTCATTTCCGCGTCGATGCACTCTCGGCGTTCTTCCTGATTGTGGTCAATCTGGGAGGCGCGGCCGCGAGCCTGTTCGCACTCGGCTACGGCCAGCACGAGCACGCGCCCGAGCGGGTCCTTCCATTCTATCCGGCTTACCTTGCCGGAATGAACGTGGTGATCCTCGCGGATGACGCCTTTAGTTTCCTGGTGGCGTGGGAGTTCATGTCGCTGACGTCGTGGGCGCTGGTGGTCGCGCACCACCGGGAGCGCGAAAATCTCCAAGCGGGATATGTCTATCTGTTGATGGCAGGTTTCGGCACGCTGGCACTGCTTCTGGCATTCGGTCTGCTCGCCGGCGACAACGGCAACTATCTCTTTGAATCGGTTCGTGCCGCGCCACCAAGCCCCAGTGTGGCGGCGATCGTCCTTGTGTTGGTTCTCATCGGCGCCGGATCCAAGGCGGGCGTTGTTCCTCTTCACGCCTGGTTGCCGCTCGCTCACCCGGCCGCTCCCAGTCACGTGTCTGCCTTGATGAGCGGCGTCATGACCAAGGTGGCGGTCTATGGTTTTGTGCGCATTGCATTCGATTTGCTCGGCCCGCCGGTCTGGTGGTGGAGCATGCCGGTGCTCGCCATCGGCGGCGCCACCGCAGTCATGGGCGTGCTCTATGCGTTGATGCAGCACGACCTAAAACGGCTGCTCGCCTATCACACGGTTGAAAATATCGGCATCATCTTTATCGGCCTTGGTCTTGCGCTCGCATTTAAGGCGCATGGGATGGCCGATGCGGCTGCGCTGGCGCTGACCGCGGGGTTGTTGCACGTATTTAACCACTCTGTATTCAAGAGCCTCCTGTTCTTCGGCGCCGGCGCCGTGCTCAATGCAACCGGCGAACGCGACATGGAGCATCTCGGCGGCCTGATCCATCGTATGCCGCAGACCGCGTTCACGTTTCTTGTCGGTTGTGTTGCCATTTCGGCGCTCCCGCCGTTGAACGGCTTTGTATCGGAGTGGCTGACGTTCCAGGCCATTCTGCTCAGTCCGCAATTGCCGTCCTGGGGCCTCAAATTTCTGGTGCCGGCGGTTGGAGCTTTGCTGGCGCTGTCGGCGGCGTTGGCCGCGGCCTGCTTTGTGAAAGCGTTCGGCATAACTTTCCTCGGCCGCCCGCGCACACCGGCTGCAGCCGATGCAAGGGAGACCGACAGCCACTCGCTCGCTGCCATGTTTTTCCTGTCGGCCCTATGCCTTGTGGCTGGGGTGTTACCAGGCCTTTTCATCGATGCGCTCGCGCCGGTGACGAATGCGCTCCTTGGCGTGAGCATGCCGCACCAGGCAGGTCTTGATTGGTTGACCATTGTCCCGGTCGCGGAAAGTCGCAGTTCCTATAACGGACTACTGGTCTTTGTCTTTATCGTGATGTCAGGCTCGATCGCCGCCGTTGCGATACATCGATTGGCCTCCGACAAGATGCGGCGCGGGCCCGCTTGGGATTGCGGCTATCCCGACTCCAGTCCTGCAACACAGTACACAGCCTCGAGCTTTGCGCAGCCGATCCGGCGGGTCTACGGCACAACCGTATTTCATGCGCGCGAGGTGGGCGACATGCCGCCTCCGGGCTCCGCCCGGCCGGCGCGTCTTACTGTCGAGATCCGCGACCTGATCTGGGACGCCGCATACGCTCCGATTGCCGTCTTCATCGAGTACGCCACCGGACGGCTCAACGTTCTGCAATTTCTCACCATCCGCCGGTATCTCGCATTGGTGTTTTCGGCGCTCGTGTTGCTCCTTCTGGTCCTGGCAATATGGTCCTGATCCGCGATTTTGCCTTCCAAGGCGCGCAAATGCTTCTGGTGCTGTTATTGGCGCCGGTGCTCACGGGCCTCGTGCGGGTTGTGAAGGCGCGTCTGCTGCGCCGGCAAGGGCCGCCGCTGCTGCAGCCCTATCGTGATCTCATCCGGCTGTTGCGTAAGGAGGTCGTGCTGGCACACAGCGCGTCATGGTTGTTCCGGGTCATTCCTTATCTCGTCTTCGCCGGTACGTGGGTTGCGGCGTCGTTGGTGCCGACGTTTCGCAGCGGTTTGCTGTTCTCCTGG
>Ga0247793_1000025_pt1 | contig 28816 bp, 30 predicted proteins | sample UWRJS223509R6_FD_180939 | JGI IMG/M metagenome (GOLD analysis project Ga0247793, IMG submission 180939) | Soil microbial communities from Arlington Agricultural Research Station in Wisconsin, United States - UWRJ-S223-509R-6 | ecosystem: Environmental > Terrestrial > Soil > Agricultural land...
AGCCAAGCTGCGCGACGCCGCGCTAATGGCCGCCGCCGAATTGATGCAGACATCGGTCGACCTGCTCGACGTGATCGATGGTGAAATCGTGCGCAAGGGCGGACCGGGGCCATCAATGAAACTCACCGAACTCGCGGCCACCAAGGCGGGAGGCCTGACCGCCGAAGCCGAATTCAAATCGAGCCACATGGTCTACCCTTACGGGGCTCACGTCGTGCAGCTCAAGCTCGATGTGGAAACCGGTGCGGTCGCAATCGAGCGCTACCTCGTTGCCTTCGATATTGGCAAGGCCGTCAATCCGATGCTGGTGGAAGGCCAGATCGTCGGCGGCCTCGCACAGGGATTGGGAGGCGCTCTGTTCGAAGAGTTCACGTACTCGGACAGCGGGGATCCGCTGGCGGTGACCTTCGCCGACTATCTGATGCCGACGGCGGCGGAAATACCCGCCATCGAAACGTTTGTAAGCGAGGATGCGCCGAGTCCGCTCAACGCCTACGGGTTCAAGGGCGCTGGCGAAGGCGGGATCACACCGGTCGGTGCCGCCATCGCGTCCGCAATCGATGACGCCCTTCAGCGCCCCGGCGCCGTGACACAACTTCCGGTGACGCCTTGGCGGATCAGGGCGATGCTGCGGGCTGAATGAAACTCCAGCATTGACAAGGCCAGACCGGTCGACACACCCTTGCGACATTAAAGCGCAGATCGAGCGCAAATGGCGCCGCACGGCGATCCCGCCACACAAGGTGCCACGTACCCGGGGAGGTCTCCATGTCAGTCATGCGTCTCTCAACTTTGTCCGCTCTTGTGTTCGGTGCCGCGCTCGCTATGGCGTCCACCGCAACGCTCGCTCAGAACCGCACGTTCTCGTTCGCTTACGATCAGCCGAAATCCAGCGGCTACGGCGCGGGCGCCGAAATGTTCGACAAGAAGCTGAAAGAGCTGAGCAAGGGAACGCTATCGATCAATCAGTATCCCAGCGCGCAACTCGGCACCGAAGCACAAACGATGCAGAAGGTGCAGACCGGCGACATCGACTTCGTGATGCTCTCAACGGCCAATGCTTCGACGGCACAGCCGGAGTCAGGTGTCTTCTCGATCCACTTCATCTTCCGGGACGAGAAACACGCGATAAAAGTGCTCGGCGATCCAAAGGTGATCGCGGCAATGAAGGAGCTCTACGCAGCCAAGATCAAGGGCGCCCACATGCTGGGATTGGGCTCGCAAGGCCTGCGGCACATGTACGGCAAAAAACCGGTTCAAAAAGTCGCCGACCTCAAGGGCGTGAAGATGCGCGTTCAGGCCACGGTCACCGAAGACACAACGTTCCCGGCCTACGGCGCGCAGGTCGTGCACATGGCGTTCGGCGAGGTTTATACGTCATTGCAGACCGGCGTCGCCGACATGGCCGAAAACGGCATCAACAACTATCTCATCAACAAACACTATGAACCTGCCCCGGTCCTGTCTCTCACGGAGCATGAAGCCAACAACGCTGCACTCTTCATCAGTGACAAGGCATGGAGCAGCCTGACCGACGAGCAGAAGAAATGGGTACAGGCTGCGGCCGATGAGGTCAGTCAGAAGGAGCCGGCCGTCGCGTTCGAGCTGGAGCATCAGGCGCTGGCGAAGCTCGAGAAAATGGGCGTCAAGGTGGTGAAGGACGTCGACAAGAGCGGCTTCTCGCAGATCAGCAAGCCGATCCAGGACAAACTTGCGTCAGATCTGGGTCCCCACGCCGTGAAGGTTCTTGGACTCGTTCGCAGCGTGCAATAAACAGCGTACGCGAGAATGCGGGGAGCGATTGGCTCCCCGCATTGTTTCTTCCTCCAAACTGGAATTGGGCGATGCGGTTTGATGGGCTGGTCCTGAATGAACAGCGCCACCTGAAATGGCGCGCGCTCGATCCTCTCGAGCACGTGCTGATGATCCTGTGCGGGATCTGTATCACCGGCTTCAGCATCGTCGTTCTCGGCGACGTCATTATGCGCGCGATTGGTCATCCCTGGCTGTTCGCCCAGGAAGCGATGATGGCGTTCTTTTTGCACGGGATATTCATCGGTGTCGCGGCTGCCACCCGCCGCAACGATCACCTCTATCTGGCTGTACTCGCAGAATCGATGACCGGGAATCGCAGGCTGTTCTTCGAAATCTTCAACCGGTCGATAGTCTTGTTCGTCTCGTTCTGCATGATCTATTTCGGCTATCTGAATTTCCTCGACGGCTTCAAGAGCTTGCGTATGCCGTCGATGACGCCGCTGGCAGCGTTGTACATCGCTATCCCGATCTGTGGTGTCCTCGTCGCGCTTTTCACGATCGAGCAGATGGTGAACGGCTGGCAGCACGGATTCGCCGACCGTAAAGGCGCACCGCACCACGAAAGCATCGGGGGCGAAGTCCTGTGACCGGAAACGGTGCGCTCATTATTTTGATGGGCTTCCTCTTTCTTTTCCTCGGCTACATGGGCGTGCCTGTCGCCTTCGCACTGATCGCCTCCGTGCTGGTGGTAACGGCATTCACGCCGGTCAGCGAGGCGTCAATGATCGCCCAGGTCTTCAATGGCATGGACCTTGAGGCACTGCTGGCAGTGCCGTTCTTTCTGTTGGTCGGCGACCTCATGACCTCAGCAAACGTGACCATGCGCATGATCACGTTGTCGCAAACTTTGGTCGGACATTTTCGCGGCGGCCTTGCGCAGGTCGTCACCCTTTTCAGCATGTTCTTCGCCGGAATTTCCGGATCCTCGGCTGCAGACGTCGCGGTGCTAACCCGTACGCTCGCCCCCGAGATGAACCGCGAAGGCTACGACCGCGGCTTCACGGCAGCGTTGATCGCGTCCGCCGCGACCATGGCAAACTTAATTCCACCCAGCATCATGGCGATCATTTATGGCGCGACTGGCAATGTTTCGATCGGCGGATTGTTTCTCGCCGGCGTAGTGCCGGGCGTGCTGGTCGGAATTGGGCTCATGATTTACAGCCATTTCTTCGGCCCGGTCGGCGTGAAGCGCAAGCGCGCGACTTTTGGACAATTCACAACCGCCGCCAAGGAAGCTGCAGTCCCCTTGATGATTCCGATTATCATCATGGGCGGAATCCTCACCGGCAAGTTCACGCCTACCGAAGCAGGCGTGATCGCGGTCGCGTACATTGTTTTCGTCGCGATCCCGTTGCTCAATTACAGGCATTTGCGCAATCTGCCGCGCGACATGGCGCACACAGGGCTGCTCTACTCTATTCCGTTGATCACGATTGGCGGCGCCTCGGCGTTCGGCTGGATGCTGGCCTATCTGCGTGGGCCGGCCATGGTATCGGATTGGATCTCCACCGCCGCAGGCAATGATCCCTTCCTGATCATGCTGCTGCTGACACTGTTGTTCATTATCGTCGGGGATTTTATCGACGCGGTTCCCGCGATCATCATCTTTATGCCGCTGATCATCGATCTGACGAAGAATGCCGACATCAACCCCGTTCATATGGGCGTCGTAATCATAACCACGCTCGCGTTCGGCCTGATCACGCCGCCTTACGGGCTCTGTCTGCTGATGGCATCGAAGTTCGTCGGCATCAAGTTTTCCAAGGCGATGCTCGCATCGTTGCCCATCTATATTGTCTTCTTCGCGGCCATCGCGTTCACGATATATTTCCCGGACGTCGTGCTCTGGCTGCCGAAACATTTGCTGCCGCAGTCAGTTGGCTGCTTCCCCAACCCGAACGGCACCGGCTACATCTGCCCCTAGGTCCACACCATGCCCTTCGTTGAAAGTAACGTCACGCCGAAGTTGCGAGCACCCGCTGGCACCTGCGACACCCACATGCACATCTACAATGGCAAATATCCAAAGGCGCCGACCGCAAAGTTCGTGCCGCCGGATGCTCCCGTCCCGACCTACCGGAAGATGTGCGCGCGCCTCGGCATAGAGCGCACCGTCGTGGTTCAGCCGTCAACCTACGGCAAGGACAATCGTTGCACGTTGGAAGCCGTCGCCGCGATCGGTTCAAACGCGCGCTGCATCGTTGTTGTCGATGAAACCGTGACAGATCTTGAGCTTGACCGGCTGACCAGGCTTGGCGCCCGCGGCATCCGCTTTTTCATGCTGCCTGGCGCGCCCTTGCCGTGGGAAATTCTGGAAACAATGTCGGCTCGCGTAGCTCCATTCGGCTGGCATGTGCAGTTGCAGCTCGACGGCCGCGACCTGCCCGAACGCGAGGCCATGCTCAAGCGTTTGACCAGCACGCTGGTGGTCGACCATGTCGGCAAATTTCTCGAGCCGGTACCGCTCGATCATCCGGGATTCAAGGTGCTGCAGAGGCTGGTCGATGGCGGCCGCACCTGGGTGAAATTGTCGGCGCCGTACGAAGTCTCGAAATCCGGCCCGCCGACCTACGATGATGTCGGCAAGCTCGCCAAGGCGCTGGCTAAGGCCGCGCCGGAACGCATGCTGTGGGCGACCAATTGGCCGCACCCGACGCCGGGGGCGCCTGTGCCGGACGATGCCTGGATGCTCGACATGCTGCTCGACTGGATCCCGGACGAAGCAGCACGCCACAAGGCGCTGGTCGAAAACCCCGCACAACTCTACGGCTTCTGACCGTCAGGGCTTGAAATGGGGGATGTAGCCCTTTTGCGCGCGCTCGATGCGGCCAGCAAACGGCAGACCGACATGGCCCGGAAAGACCAGCGCGCCGCTTGACGCGCAGTAGTCCAGCACCTTGCGGCGGCTCACGCGCGCCTGCGCGGCGTCCGAATTCTTCGGGAAATTCCAGTCCGGATAATAGACCTGCAGCAGGTGGTGCCACACATCGCCAATGAAAGCCGCGCGCTCGCCATTGCTCTCCAGCTTGAAGAACACATGCCCCGGCGAATGGCCGGGCGCGGAATCGATCTCGATGAACTCGTTGAGCCGGTATGGTCCGCCGCTCACCAGATCGGCTTTTCCATGCTCGAGAATCGGGATCACGCACTCGCGGAACGTTCCCAACTCCGCGGGCCCTTCCTTCGGGTCGACATCGACTTTCGAAAAGTAGTCGACGTCGGGCTTTGAGAAGACGTACCGCGCATTGGGAAAGGTCGGAACCCATTTGCCGTCACGTTGTTGCGTGTTCCAGCCGACATGATCGTGGTGCAGGTGCGTGCACATCACAAGATCGATCTCTTCGGCACGCACGCCTGCAGCTGCAAGCCGTTCGAGATACGGCACGTTGAGCATGTGCCAGAATGGCCGGCCGGGTTTTACCTTGTTGTTGCCGCAGCACGAGTCGATAAGGATCTTCTTGCCACCCACCTGCAGCAGCCAGCTGTGGACCGAAAGGATGATCTTGCCGGTCTCAGCCTCGTAGTGGTGCGGCGCCAGCCACCCTTTGTGCTCGGCCAACAGCGCGTCGGTGAAATCCGGAAAGATGTCGCGCAGAATATAGCCTGGAAGATTTGTCTCTTCGACGCGCGTGATTGTGGCCTGGCCGACCTTGAACAATGTCACCTCCGCGAAAAATGTCAGGCCAATTTGCGCAGCAGCTTGACCACCATCCGCTGCTCTTCCGCAGTAAGCGGCGTGAGCGTCGCGGCGGTTATGCCAGCCGCGACCTGCATCGCCGCCTCGGTTGCGCGCCGCCCGCGATCGGTGAGCGCGACCGCCCGGCGGCGGCGGTCTTTGGGGTCGCTAAGTGCGGTCAAAAGGCCGCGCAGATGCAGGCGATCAACCACGCCCTTGATGGTCGCGGCGTCGAGGTAAATGAGGCGGCCGAGATGGTTCTGCGAGCAAGGACCGACTTCGTAAAGCTTGGCGAGCGCGGCGAACTGCGTTTGCGTAAGCCCCTCGAGCATCCGCGAGGTGAAGATCGACGTGTGCCGCTGCATCGCGATGCGCATCAGAAAACCGACCTGGTCGTCAAGCACATAGCGATCTTCAGATATGTCGGGCTGGGCTATGACTTTCAGTTTTTCCTGCCGCAGTGTTTTCATGGTCCTCTTCCACCTGAATGACACCATCCTATACCGTTAAATAAGTCCTTTGCACCTCCGGGTTGGCGTCAAGCTCGGCGACCGAGCCCTGCCAATGAATTTGACCCTTTTCCAGAACATAGACCCGGTCCGACACAAGGCGGGCAAAATGGATATTCTGTTCCGACAGCAGGATCGACAAACCCTGCTTTTTCAGCTCGAGAATCGAGCTCGCCATCTGCTCGACGATCAGCGGCGCCACGCCTTCGGAAGGCTCGTCGAGCAGAACCAGCAGCGGATTGCCCATCAGCGTGCGAGCCACCGTGAGCATTTGCTGCTCGCCGCCGCTCATGCGGCCTCCCAACCGGTCGGGCATTTCGGCCAGATTGGGAAACAGCCTGAATAATTGCTCGGGTGTCCATGACGGAGCCGGTCTTCCGTCGGCGAAGTGCCGCTCCGACTGACGGCCAACGTCGAGGTTTTCCATCACCGTAAGATCGACAAAGATCCGCCGGTCCTCGGGAGTGAACCCGAGGCCACGACGTGCGATCTCAAACGGTTTCCGATTCGAAATGTCCTCACCATTGAAGCGCACTGTGCCCTGGCGGCGCGCCATGAGGCCCATGATGGTCTTCATCGTGGTGGACTTTCCGGCGCCGTTGCGTCCCATCATTGCCACGACCTCGCCGCGGTTCACCTGGAAGTTCAGGTCGTACAGAATGCGCGCGGCGCCGTACCAGGCGCTCAAGTTCTCGGCCACGAGCATGGCTTCGCTCATGACGATGCTCCTGTGGCGAAAGTCTTGCCAGTCCCGAAATAGACCTCGCGCACCTGCGGATGATCGCGGATGGCGGCCGCGTTTCCGTCCGCAATCATACGGCCGCGCGCCAGCACGATGATACGGTCCGCGAAAGCGAAGACGACGTCCATCGAATGCTCGGTGAACAGCACCGAAATTTTCCGCTCAACGACCAGCTTCTTGACCAACGCGATCAGATCGTTGCGTTCGCGCGGCCCCATGCCCGCGGTTGGCTCGTCCATCAGTAAAAGGCGCGGCTCGTTTGCGAGCGCAATGGCAAGCTCGATACGCTTGAGATCGCCATAGGCAAGCTCACGGCTGGGCCGGTCCGCTGCCTCGCTCATCCCGACCTGTTCAAGCAGGTCGAGGGCACGGTCACGATGCATCTGGGCGGCGGCGCGCCACAACTGGTAGGTCTCGTGCCCATGCGAGATCAGCGCCATCTGCACATTTTCGATGACGGTCATCGAGCTGAACGTGGCAGCGACCTGAAAGGTCCGGCCGACGCCGAGCCGCCAGACTGCACGCGGCTTGAGGCCTGCAATGTTGCGGTCCTCGAATAAAATTTCGCCGGAATCGGGCGTGAGTTGCCCATTGATCATGTTGAAGCAGGTCGACTTGCCTGCGCCGTTTGGTCCGATCATGGCGAGAAATTCGCCTTGTGCGATCTCAAAGCTGACATTGTTTACGGCGTGCACGCCGCCGAATGCCTTGGACAGCGAGCGGATGGCAAGCACACTCACGGCTTCGCCCCCGCTTTGCGCCAGATAGAAGAGAAGGCGCCGACGATACCTTGCGGAAAAGCCAGCACGAGAAGGAGAATGATAATGCCGAGCAGGGCGCGCCAGTACTCGGTCTGGCGCATGACCGTGTCCTGCAACGTGGCAAAGACCGTGGCGCCGACGATCGGCCCGGTCAGTGTCTGGATGCCGCCGAGCAGCACCATGACGAGGCCGTCGATCGACCGGCCGACGTGAATCGTCTCCGGCGAGATCGAGCCTTTTGCAAAGGCAAAGAGCCCGCCCGCCACACCGCAGACGGCGCCGGCAATCGCAAAGCCCAGCCAGTGCACGCGCTTGACGTCGATGCCGATGGCCTCGGCGCGCAACGGTGAATCGCGGCCGGCGCGCATCGCATAGCCGAAGGGCGCGAACAAAAAGCAGCGCAGCATGAGGACGCCGATCACGGCCAGCACCAAACTCAACAGGAAATAGACCCAGGCCTTGTCGAACGGCGGCGGCGGCCAGACGCCGATCACGCCGTTCGAACCGCCGGTCAGCGCTTCCCACTGGAAGACCAGAGCCCAGACGATCTGCGCAAAAGCGAGTGTCAGCATCGCGAGGTACACGCCGGAAAGCCGCACCGCGAACCAGCCAAACAGCAGCGCCCCCGCAAGTGCGACGAGCGGCGCGGCGACGAGCGCAAGGCCCATGGGGACCGCCACCCATTTCACCAGCAGCGCCGCGCCATAGGCGCCAAGCCCGAAATAGGCGGCGTGTCCGAACGAATGCATGCCGCCCGGCCCCATGATGAAGTGCAGCGACGTCGCGAAGATAACCGCGATCAGCACGTCGATGCCGAGGATAAGGAGGTATGGCGAGCCCTGCGCCAGCAGCGGAAGACAGAACAGCAGCACAAGGACAGCGGCACCGAGCATCTTCAGGGCGGGCGTCGCCGGACGGATCGGATCTTCCGGCTCGGCGACCGAGCGGACCTGCCCTTGCGGGCGGCCGAGCAGGCCGTAGGGGCGCGCGATCAGCACCACTGCCATCACCAGGAATTCGGCGACCAGTGTCAGCTTCGAGAAGTTGACGGTGACAAATCCGAAATCGACCACGCCGATGCCAATACAGATTGCTTTAACCTCAGCGATGATCACGGCGGCGAGATAGGCGCCGGTGATCGAGCCCATGCCGCCAACGACGACGACAACGAAGGCATCGCCGATCGCGACCAGATCAGTGGCAAGGTTTGCCGGCTCGCGGGCGACCTGCAAAGCGCCGCCGAGGCCCGCGAGCATAGAGCCGACGGCAAACACCGACGTGAACAGAAGCGCCTGGTTGACGCCCAGCGCGCTCACCATTTCCCGGTCCTGCGTCGCGGCCCGCACCAGGCGGCCGAAGCGTGTGCGGGCGAGCGTGAAATGCAACACGAGCAGCACCAGCGGACCAATCACGATCAGGAACACATCGTATGTCGGCAGCCGGCGGCCCAGCACCTCGATCGACCCGCGCAGGCCCGGAGCGCGCGGGCCGAGCAGATCTTCCGGCCCCCACAGCCAAAGCACCGCGTCATTGATGATCAGCACCAGCGCGAACGTCGCGAGCAGCTGGAACAGTTCGGGCGCACGGTAGATCCTCCGCAGCAGCACGACCTCGATGAGCATGCCGACGACGGCGACGATGACGGCGGTCGCGACGATCCCACCCCAGAACCCGAGCACCCCGCCGATATACGTGGCGAACGAATAGGCAATGTAGGTCCCCAGCATGTACAGGGACCCATGCGCGATATTGATGATGCGGGAGACGCCGAAAATCAGCGACAGGCCGGCGGCGACAAAGAACAGACCCGAGGCGGTGGAGAGCCCGTTGAGCGCCTGAAAAAGAAATGCGCTGAAGGTCATAAAAAGTCACCTCTCCCCGCAAGGCGGGGAGAGGTTAACGAAGGACGTCACAAACGAAAACCTAGTTCGATTCGACCGGCCGGAGCTTCTTCACCTCGGCGTCGCTCGGCAGCACGGATGCGCCGTCGACATATTTGAAGTCGGCCATGGTGCCCTTGCCACCCTCGAGGACGATCCTGCCGACATAGGCTCCCATCGTCGCCTGATGATCGCTGGCGCGATAGACAAACGGCCCGAACGGACTATCGACCTTGAGGCCTTTGAATGCCTCGACCAGTTTCTCGGTATCGGTCGACTTTGCCTTGGCAATGCCTGCAGCGAGTGACTGCATCGTCACATAGCCGACGACCGAGCCGAGACGCGGATAATCGTTGTACTTCTTCTTGTAGGCATCGACGAAGGCTGTGTGCTCTTTGGTCTTGATCTTGTCCCAAGGATAGCCGGTGACGACCCAGCCAACCGGAGCTTCATCCTTGAGCGGATCAAGATATTCGGGCTCGCCGGACAGCAGGCTCACAACCGTACGGTTTTTGAAGACGCCGCGGGTATTGCCTTCACGCACAAACTTGGCGAGGTCACCGCCGAACAGAACGTTGAAGATCGCGTCAGGCTTGGCGTCATCGATCGCCTGCGCCACCGCGCCGGCATCGATCTTGCCGAGCGGCGGGGCCTGCTCGGTGACGAACTCGACATCAGGCTGCGCCTTCTTCATGAGCGTCTTGAAGTTTTCGGCCGCCGACTGGCCGTACTCGAAATTCGGATAGACCAGCGCCCAGCGCTTTTTCTTCGCGCCGGTCGCCGCCGGCATCAGCATCGCAACCTGCATGTAGGTCGTGGCACGCAGGCGGAACGTATATTTGTTGCCGTTCTGCCAGGTGATCTTGTCGGTGAGCGGCTCCGCGGCAAGGAAGAAGACCTTCTTCTGTCCGGCAAAGTTCGTGACTGCGAGCCCGATGTGGGACAGGAACGTGCCCGCAATCATCGCGACGCCTTCGCGCGTGACCAATTCTTCGGCGACGCGCACGGCCTCGCCCGGATTGGCGCCATCGTCGCGCGAGATCACTTCCAGCTTCTTGCCGAGGACGCCGCCTTTGGCGTTGATCTCCTCGATCGCCATCTCCCAGCCCTTCTTGTAGGGATCGAGAAAGGCCGGCTGCGCCTTGTAGCTGTTGAGCTCACCGATCTTGATCGTTTGCTGCGCGAAAACCTGGAAAGAAAAGCCGGCGGCGAGGCTGCCGGCGAGCGCGAGAGTGAACGCGTGACGCGTCGGTCTCATGACTTAAGCTCCCTGCGTGGCGGCTGACCGCGTTTTTGGCGCGCGCCGCGATTGTCAACGTCCTGACGCCTGCGGCGGGCAAGCTTGTTTGTATGCAAATAGTCCGACCGCCGGGCCGAACTTGTCAAGCGAAGCGAAGTCGCTGAACCCCATTTCGGCATAGTCGACTAGCCTTTCGGCTTGTCGCGGAAGCGGTCCATCAATGGCTTATCCTGACCGCCGTCGATCTCGATCATGGTGCCATTGACCATTTCCATCAGCGGGGATGCGAGCATGGTGACAAGGTTTGCTACCTCCTCGACCTCCGCAATACGGCCCATCGGGATCGATGCAGGGGCGAGTTTGTCGGCTGCCTCGTAGGAAATCTTCATGTCGCGCGACATCGCCTTGACCAGACCTGCCCACCGCTCGGTCCGCACCGGTCCCGGATTGACCGCGACGAAGCTGATGCCGTTCTTGCCATATTGCCCAGCCAGCGACAGCGTCAGATTCTGCCCTGCGGCATTGGCCGCTCCCGGGCAGATCTCCCAATAGGAGGGCTTCACACCGTCATTGCCGATCAGGTTCACGACCCGGCCACCACCCTGCTTCACCATGATCGGCAACACGTAGCGCAGGCAGCGTACATAGCCCATGAACTTGAGCTGGAGGCCCTTCTCCCAGTCGTCCTCGGTCAGATGCTCGATGACGCCGCCGGCCGCCGAGCCGGCATTGTTGACCATGATGTCGACGCGCCCGAGCGCCTTGTGGCCCTGCTCGACGAAGTTCTTGGCGTCCTTGTCCTGCCGAAGGTCGGCGGGGATGGCGACGATCTTGCGTCCGGTTGCCTTGGCGATTTCGCCGGCCGCTGCCTCAAGAGGCTCCTTGCGCCGCGCGCAGATCGCGATATCGACACCTTCCTTCGCCAAGGCCAGTGCAATCCCCTTGCCGATCCCTTCGCTGCCGCCAGTGACCAGCGCAGTCTTGCCTTTAAGCCTGAGGTCCATCGCTCTCTCCCGGTTCTCTATTTTGATGGCTTATGCGCGAGCCAGCGGCCAGCTTCCGCAGCCGCGAACAGGTCCGCCAGCGCCGCATTGAACATGGCCGGTTCTTCCGTCGGGACGTTGTGGCCCGACCGAGGGATCACCAGAAGGCCTGCCGTCAGCGCCGTCCGCTTGAGATAGACGCTGCCGTCGATGCAGGGCTCGTCCTCGTCGCCGACAATGACCAACAACGGCACGGAAAATTTCTTCAACGCCGCTTCCATCTCCCACAGCGTCGGCCGCTTGAGCTGAAGATTGAGCATGGTGTGCGCGTGACCTTCGGCGGAATGGTCGGCGAGCATGCGCGCGAATTCGGCGTAACCGCGCGGGTCCTTGTTCTTCTGCGGCTGGCGCATCGGCGCGTCGGCATATTTCGCCGCCGCCGCCGCGATGCCTTCGTCGGCAAACATCTTGCCGACTTCGGCGGCTAGCGCCTTCATTTCCTCACGTTTTTTCGCGTCCGGGCTCGATCCCCAGCCGCAGCCGGCAGCCACGACCGAAATGCAGCGCTCCGGTGCATTGATGCCGACATGCAGCGCCGTGTAGGCGCCCATGGAATGACCGACGATATGCGCCTTGCTTACTTTTAGCGCATCCATCAGCGCCAGCACGTCGTCGCGGGCGATGTCCTGGCTGTAGCGCGCGGCCTCGGTTGGCACGTCCGAAGGCGGATAACCGCGCTGGCTGTAGGTGATGCAACGATACGCGCGGGAGAAAAACCGCATCTGCATCTCCCAGGTGCGGTAATCGCCGGCATATTCGTGGACGAAGATCACCGGAGTCCCGCTTCCGGCTTCCTCGTAATAAAGCCGGACACCGTCCCGCGCAGCGACGTGCGGCATCACGCCCTCCGGTTACTCTGAGCAATTATTTGCACACAAATGAAACCGGAGTAAAGTCGCCCTCGCCTTCAGGCCAAGTGACGCGCAAAGTAGCGCGCAAGTGACGCACAAAGATCACGACAGGAAACGACCACGAGGGGGAGTATCAATGTTCCAGTTGTGTCGACGCAGCCTCGCGGCATTTGCCGCGGCATGCACGTTTGCAATTTTTGGTTTTGCCGCTTCGCCCGCGCAGGCGCAGCAAAAGCCCGTTATCAAGGTGTCGAGTCTCACATTGCCGGTCTTCAACCCGCTGGTGTGGAACATCATGAAGGCGCGGGGCATCGACGCCAAACATGGCTTCGAGCTTGACGCGAAAGCCTATCCCTCGATCTCCGCGTTCTATGCAGCCTTCGCCACCGGCGAGACCGACGTGCTGATAGGCGGTCCCACCATCCTGCAGAAATTGTATCAGGAAGGTGTGCCGGTGCGGATCATCGCCACTGGTTTCACGCTTGCCGATCTCGTGATCTTTGCAAAAGATGAGAAGATCAAGTCGCTTGCCGACCTCAAAGGCAAGCAGCTCGCCATCGACATGGGCGGATCGCAGTTCCAGGTGACGAAGATCTATGCCAACGCCAAGGGCATCGACCTCGGCAAGGACATCATCACGGTGAACGCCAACTTTGCCGTTGCGCGCGCACAGCTCGAGGCGGGGCGCGTCGACGCCGCATTGGTGATCGAGCCGCTTGCAAGCATCACGGCCAGGCAGCACCCGGACTGGCACGTCATCTTCAACGGCGCGCAGGGGTGGAAGGAGATCACCGGCGGCGACGGCTGGGAAATCGTGACCGCCATGCGTGCCGACGCGATCGCGAAGAATCCAAAAGCGCCGCAGATGCTGATCGCGGCCCTGCAGGACGTGGCCGACGTCATGCACAAAGACACCGCTGCAGGCGACAAGATTGCCAACGAGACGCTCAAGCTCCCGCCCGGAATCCTGACCGCAGCGGTCGATAGCAAACGGCTGCAGATGATCATCAAGCCGGCCTGGGAACCAGCAACGCGCAAGTCCATCACAGACATCATGGAGCGCGCGGTGAAGGCCGGTTTCTACGAGAAGATGCCGGACGACAAGATCATCTACACCCCTTAAGCGCATAAGCACGCCTGTACGATGACCACGGAGCATCGCGAGTCTGTCCCGGTCCTAATTTTTCCACGCCAGACTCTCGTCTCCCTTCTCGTTTTTGCGCTCGCCTGGGAGGTTCTGTCGCACCTTGCGCCGACGCTCGGCATCCCGCCTTTCGCCATCCCGAGTCTGCTGCGGATCGCAAAAGCGATCACCACTATTACGCCCCTCGATATCGCTGTCACGCTGGCACGGGTGATCGGTGCCCTGATCGTCTCGTTCGTACTCGGTATCGTGCTCGCGATGGCGATGTATCGCTCCGATGCGCTTGAAAAGTACCTGCACCCGATGATCCGCATCCTGATGGCGGTGCCGGTCGTCTCCTGGATTTTGTTCGCTGTGCTGTGGTTTCCGGGCGTCGAGTTCCGCATCGGATTCGTCCTGGTTGTCGTCTGCGGCCCAGTTTTCCTGGTCGATACACTTGACGCCATGCGCTCGGTGCCGCGCGAGCTGCGGCAGATGATGCAATCGTTTCGGCCAACGACCTTGCAGTATTTCGTCAAGCTGATGCTGCCGGCGATCGTGCCGACAATCTTCACCAGCTGGAAGGTCAATATCAGCCTCGCAATCCGCGTGGTCACCATTGCCGAACTAGTCGGTGCCGTGACCGGTATCGGGCATCAACTATCGGTGGCGCAGGAGCTGTTCTCGGTCGCCGATGTGTTCGCCTGGACCATCGTGCTGGTAGCACTGCTGTTCCTCCTCGAAGCCATTGTGTCTCGATTTGAAACGCGGCTTTTGCGGTGGCGTGCATGAGCGGGCCCCCGCCGATTAATGTAGCCGGCCTGCGCAAAGTGTTTCGGCAAACCACAACCGGACAGTCCGTGATCGCCATTGAACGGCTCGATCTGACCATCGCGCCGCGTGAAGTCGTGGCCATAGTTGGCCAGACGGGCTGCGGCAAATCGACGTTTTTCGATCTGATGATCGGGCTCGAAGCACCGACCGAGGGCGCCATCCGTATCGGCGACAAGAGCCCGCACACCGACTTCGATCTTTTCCGCGGTCGCATCGCCACCGTGTTCCAGCAGGACCGGTTGCTGCCGTGGCGCTCGGCACTCGACAACGCCAAGCTGCCGCTTGAATTAATCGGGCTGCCGGAAGACGAGCAACGCCAGCGCGCGCTGACCTGGCTGAAACGGCTGGGCCTCGAACATTTCGCCAATGCCTATCCGCACGAGCTTTCCGGCGGCATGCGCCAAAGGGTGGCGATCGCGCGCGCCTTCGTGGTGCAACCAGATATTTTGCTGGCCGACGAGGCATTCGGCCATCTCGACGAGGTCACAGCCGCGGAACTACGTGAGACCTTTCTGGCGCTGGCGCGCGAATGCGGCTCGACCGCAATCTTGATTACGCACCAGCTGGAAGAGGCCATCGGTGTCGGCGACCGCATCGTAGTATTCGGCAAATCGGCGAAGCTTCTTGCCGATATTCACGTCAGGCTATGGCCACGGCCGAAGCACAAGATTCTACGCGAAGCGATTCAGGCAACTTTGCAAAGCAACAAGCCGGACCCGCGCCTGCACGATCCGCAAGCGTCAAAACGTAAAAAAGCGAAGCGCTAGTTGCGCAAAATCGCCTTCGCGGCGTCGCCGACCGCCTCGATCTTGTCGTCGACATCAAGGAAGCAGACGATCCGGCAGGGACAGCCTTCGAGGCCTTCGTAACGCCACGGGAACGCGCCGATTACACAACGCTTGCCCAGCATCATCTCAATGTCGCCGCCGAGATTCTCCGCGTGCAACAGGCCTTCCTGAAATGCCCAGTTGTGGAACGGGAACACGTCGGCCGAGACCTTCCGTCCGGATTTCTTGTGCGTGTATTCGAACGTCCCGAAAAATTCACCCGGTGTCTTGCCGTGCTTTTTCGTGAACTCCTCGGCAAGGTCTGGCCGCATGTAGCGGATGGAGGTGTTCATGGCATGGTCGCAAGAGCCGGTGTCCATGCCCCACCACTTTATTTTCTTCTTCAGCATCCAATGCAACGTGTCGAGGCTCGGGCCCGGGTGATAGCAGAAGTAGCGGACCAGATCCTGCTGCGGTTGCCCTTCATAATGCTTATGCCATCCGGTGTGCAGAATGAGGATGTCGCCTTCGCGAATATCGGCGCCGCTGCTCTCGATGATCTCCGGCGTGATCACCGCCCAGTCGTGCATATGCTTTGAAATATCGACGACGACGCCGCGGTTGACCAGATAGTCGAGCGGCAAATGGGCCATGTCGCCTTTGTTGTTGTCGGTCGCGTGCATGGCGCCATCGAAATGCGTGCCGACGTGCAAGGCCGTGTCGATTCGCTGCGCAACGATTCGGACCGTCTGCAGATTCTGCGCATAGTACATCTTGTTGCCGGCGTAACCGACCCAGCCGGGCGTATGCACGTTCATGACGTGGGAAAGATCGACGATTTTCATCAGATGGTCCTGCGGCCAGATGTTGATCGCGCTAATCGATCACAGAAGCCCACGCAATGCCAGATGGCCACCGAGTAGCAGCAGCCCGATAAAGAACCACAACCGGAAGGTTTCCGCCCGCACGCGTCCACGCACCAATTGCCCAAAGAGCATCCCAACTAGTGCCGCAAGAAGCGCAACCAAGGATGCGCCCGCTAGCGACGGGTGTATTTGTCCCGCGTATGCGAGCGCCAAAGCGAGTGTGACTGTTGAAACGGCAAACGATAGACCAAGTGCCTGCACCAGTTTGTCGCGTTCGAACTGCAAGGCTTGGATGTATGGCGTCCCCGGCATGACAAAGATGCCGGTCGCGACCGTGATTGCGCCGGTCGCCGCGCCCATGACGAGGCCGAGCCAGGTTTCCGCGCGTTGCGGTACCTTAAAATGCACATTGAGGAGCCCGAGTGCCGCATATAACGCAAGGGCCACGCCAAGCCAGATTGTTGCCTGCCCCGTAGCGTCGTGAGGCAGCAACACCGCACCCACGAATGTGCCGAGGCAGATTCCGACGAGCATCGGCCACAGCCGGCGTGCAAGCGCGATGAGACCGCCGCCAACCACGGCTTGCCAGATATTTGTAACGAGCGACGGCACTACCAAGATTGCGGCTGCCTGCGCCGGCACCATCAACAGCCCCAGCAAGCCGATGGAGACTGTCGGCAGACCAAGACCGATAACGCCTTTGACGAAGCCGGCCAGCAGGAAGGCGCCGGCCGTGACGGCCAGAATCATGGTTGAGTCCACTTCTGCTTCCTTTCGCGCGTACCGAACATTGCGCAAAGCTGTGGATTCGCACAATGCGCATGAGCGCAAGCCCGCATTTCGTTTTCGCGAAGCCACTTCGTTGCCGCGCAATGCGGTTCGGTGCCATACTTTCCTCGCGTAACAACTCACTGGAACCAGACCACATGCCGGAAGTGTTCGTCGCCAAAGCCACGCAATTCCCCGACGGCGAACGCCGCATTGTCAGCCATGCGGGACGCGAGATCGGCGTGTTTCATTGGCAGGGCAAATTCTACGCCTATGAGAATATGTGCTTGCATCAGGGCGGTCCGGCCTGTGAAGGGGTAATGATGCACAAGGTCGATGACGTCATCGGCCCCGATCGCAGCTGGCTGGGCCAGAAATTTTCAAACGAGGAAATTCATTTTGTCTGCCCTTGGCACGGGTATGAATACGATCTCAAGACCGGCGAATGCGCCGCCGATCGCAGCCTGAAACTGCAAAGCTTCGAAGTAATCCGGCGCGGGGAGGATATCTATGTTGTCGCAAGCTGAATCGATCGCGCCAGCCGAACCGCGGCTGAGTGATAAGGACATTCAAGACATGCTCGCGAAATCCGTGCGACTCTACGCCGAACGAGCCGCCGAGCGTGACGGCGGACTACAAGCTTTCGCACCCGACGCGGCGACGGCGACGGCGGTCATGGTGACGGTCACGGCCATGCTAAAGGCCGTGAATCTGCAAGTCTTTGAGCTTGGCATGTGGCAAGCCTGGTCGGGAAGATAGATCATGGACCTACCGCTTTCCGATTTCCGCCGCATGGAGGTCGAGGAATTCGACACCAGCAAGCTGCTAGCGCACGCCTCGAAACAGGCTGCTGAACGCGGGTACAAGAATTTCCCGATTATCGATATCGACTCGCACCACTACGAAAGCGAGTCGATCGGCGAGATCCTCGATTACATGGACGATCCGGTGCTGCAGCAGCTTGCGCGCAGTGCGCGTCAGGCAAACGCGAAAAGTGTCGGCATGTTGCCGGCCGGCGTCGGCTACCAGGACATGGGTGGCCGGGTCATGCGCTACGCAACCCGGGGCATGGAAAAAACGGAAAGTGGCGTGCAACGCGACATTGCGCTGACGCGGCGATGGATGGATGCGATCGGCATCGACGTCGCGGTGATGTTCCCGACGCCAATGCTTCAGCTCGGACTACACCCGCAGATCGAGGTCGAGGTCGCGCTGGCGCGCGCTTACAATCGCTGGCTCAGCGAACGCGTGCTGGCGCATGAGCCGCGCATCCGCTCGATGCTCTATCTGCCATTCAACGACGCGGACGCCGCTTACCGCACTGTGCAGGAATTTGGCCAAACCAAGGGCGTTGTCGGCTTCATGGTCACGTCGGCGCGCTACCGCCCGGTCCACCATAATTCATACATGAAGACCTATGCGTTGCTCGAGGAGATGAATCTACCGTTGGCTTTCCATGCCGGCTACAACTGGAACGACCAGACGGTCGGCATGATGAACCGCTTCATCTCAGTTCATGCGCTTGGCTTTGTGTTCTACAACATGGTGCATCTGGCCAACTGGATCACCAACGGCCTGCCGGAGCGGTTTCCAAAACTGAAAGTGTTGTGGGTCGAGAGCGGCCTCGCCTGGGTGCCGTTCATGATGCAGCGCTTCGACAACGAATACATGATGCGCTCATCCGAGGCCCCGGGCCTGAAGCGGAAGCCGAGCGAGTACATTCGGGACATGTACTTTTCATCGCAGCCGATGGAAATGGCGGACATGGCAGCGCTTGAGCAGACCTTCCGCATGATCAATGCCGAAACGCAATTGCTCTATTCATCGGACTACCCGCACTGGGACTTTGATCTGCCTTCGACTATCTACGACCTGCCGTTCCTGACCGAGCCAGCAAAGCGGAATATCCTTGGCGGCAATGCCATGAAAGTGTTCAATCTCAAGCTGCCGGCGCAAAAACTGGCCCGCGTGGCATAGACAGCCGGCACGAGGGAGGACAGCGTGCGTACATTATTGGCAGGACTATTCGCCGCGCTCCTGATTGCGTCGGGGGCATCCGCGCAGGACGCGGCCGCCGATTTTCCGAACAGGCCGATCAAGATCATCGTCTGCGTGCCCGCGGGCGGCGGCGTCGATACGGTGACCCGCATCGTCGCGGAAGGCCTGCACCAGAAGCTCGGTCAGCCGGTCATCGTCGAAAATCGCGCAGGCGCCGCGGGTAATATCGGGGCGGAGGCGGTCTTCACGTCAGAGCCTGACGGGTACACATTGCTGGCGGCACAGCCGGCTCCGCTGACGGTGAACCCACTTCTCTACAAAAAAATGAATTTCGATCCCACGCAGTTCGAGCCGGTGACGATCATGACCTCAATCGCCAATGTCCTGCTGGTGCGTCCGGATTTTCCCGCAAAGACAGCGAAGGAGTTCATTGACTACGTGAAGGCAAGCCCGGGTAAGGTCAACTACGCGTCGCAAGGAATAGGCACGACGTCGCATCTCACAGCTGCGCTGTTCGAACGAATTCTCGGCACCAAACTCGTGCACGTCCCCTACAAGGGCACTGCCCCCGCGCTTAATGACATAATTGCCAGCCACGTCGATTTCATTTTCATGGAGTTGGCCTCGGCCATCAAACTGCATGAGGCCGGCAAGGCGCGGATTCTTGCCGTTGCGACGAGCAAGCGAATTCCAAACCTGTCCGATATTCCAACGCTCGATGAGGTTGGCGTCAAAGGCTTTGAATCCGGCACCTGGAACGCAATTGCGGCTCCTCCAAAGACGCCGCCCGCAATCGTGGCAAAGCTCAGTAAGGCTGTGAACGAGGTCCTCAAAAGTCCGGAAGCACAAAGCCACTTTACAAAGATCAACCTTCACGCTGCGGGCGGCACGCCCGCCGAGGCTGCGGCCTTTATCAAGAAGGAAACCGAAGTGTGGGGCGGCGTCATCAAGGACGCCCACGTGGAGGCCCATTGACCGCGTTTCGTCCTGGACCCGACGATGCCGACAGAGTCCCCAACTAGGCCTATAATGCCGTTGACCCACCGGCTATAAGGCCGGCAATCGATACCGCGTAAGGAGACGACCATGGATGAGAGAACGCGCGAGCCGGTGAAGATCACCGCCGAGGACATCAACCCGCGCTACAACTGGGGCCGGCACTTGCCTGTGCTCGGCACCATGGGCGTCGATTTTGAAGAGCGCGTCGATTATCGCCGTATGCACCGTTACCGTCTCGGCCGCGCGCAGGCCGCGCTCGAAGCCTCCGACCTCGGTGCACTATTGCTATTTGACGATAACAACATCCGCTACGTCACTTCGACCAAGATCGGTGAATGGGCGCGCGACAAGCTCTCGCGCTGGGTCCTCCTCACGCGTGGCGGCGATCCTATTCTGTGGGATTTCGGCTCGGCCGCGGTCCACCACAAGCTCTATTCCCCCTGGCTCAAGCCGGAGAACTGCAAAGCCGGCCTCGTCGGCTTGCGCGGCACCGTCGATCCAGCTTTCGGCCTGATGAAGCGCCACGCCGAGGAAATGGCCTCAATTCTCAAGTCGGCAGGCGTCGCCAAAATGCCGATCGGCGTCGATATCATTGAGCCGCCAATGATGTTCGCGCTCGAGAAAGCCGGGATCAAGATCAAAGACGGCCAGCAGATCATGCTGAGCGCGCGTGAAGTCAAATCGGCCGACGAAATCGCACTCCTCAATCGTGCGGCCGCAATGGTCGATGGTGCCTACGACGTAGTCAATGAAATGCTGCGGCCCGGCGTGCGCGAAAACGACATCGTCGCCGAGGTCAACAAGTTCCTCTACACGCACGGCTCCGACGACGTTGAAGCGGTCAACGCCATTTCCGGCGAGCGCTGCAATCCGCATCCGCATAATTTCACAGACCGCATGATCCGTCCGGGCGATCAGGCTTTCTTCGACATCCTGCAAAGCTTCATGGGCTATCGCACCTGCTACTACCGGACCTTCAATGTTGTGCGCGCGACGCCCGCGCAGCACGACGCATACAAAAAGGCCCGCGAGTGGCTCGACAATGCCATCGCCCGTATCAAGCCCGGTGCCAGCACGGCGCACATCTGCGAAGTGTTTCCGGAAGCGAATGAATTCGGCTTCCCTGACGAGATGTCCGCGTTCGGCCTGCAGTTCGCGCATGGTCTCGGCCTAAACCTGCACGAGCGGCCGATCATCTCGCGCGTCGTATCGATGGACCACCCGACCGAAATCAAGGAAGGCATGGTGTTTGCGATCGAAACCTATTGCCCGGCGACCGATGGCTTCTCCGCCGCGCGCATCGAGGAAGAGGTCGTGGTCACCGACAAAGGCTGTCGTCTGATCTCGCTGTTCCCGGCGGAAGAATTGCCGATCAGCGCGAAGTATTGAGCATCCGTTGCGGAGGCTCGGCACTGCGCCCCGAAACACGCATGATCGCGCCGCGTTACGTCTCGCCGAAGGAACGCGCGGAAAATCGCGCGCGGCTGGTCCGCTTCGCCTACTGGGTGGCGGTCGCCATCCCGATCATCGTTGTACTGATGATGTTCGGTTACAGTGACCAGGCCCCCGCGTGGCTGCGCAGTCTCGTCGTGAGTCTGGACGGCGCTCTTGGCTTTCCCGTGCTGTCGCTGATCCAGAAAGTGATGCCCTGAACCTCCACACCGCAGGGCAGCTGTGCCGGAAGGACGTGGCTAAAATTGCGGCACGACATATGTAATCGGGCGAGGATTTTAGCATGAGCGACATGGAACCGCGCGCAGCCGAGATCGCGGCCACGCAGCAGCTTAGAGGCGCGGGCGAAGCGCTCAGGCTCGGCCTTCTCGGCCGCTGCCCGGCATGCGGCAAAGGCCGCATGTTCCGCGCCTTTCTGAAAGTCGCCGACCAATGCCCGAATTGCGGAGAAGAGCTGCACCACCATCGTGCCGACGACTTCCCCGCTTATCTGGTGATCGTCATCGTTGGTCATATTCTCGTGCCGATCGTGCTCGCAGTCGAAACCGAAATCGCACCGGCAGTATGGATCAGCATGACGCTCTGGCCATTGGCTGCTTTGGTGATGGCGCTGGGCCTCCTGCAGCCTGTCAAAGGCGCGGTCATTGCCATTCAATGGTTTGGCGGCATGCACGGATTTGAGGAATCAAAGAAGGCGCGGGCGCTCGCGGCTGCTGCCAAAGGCTAGCAAGCCCGCTCCAGTCGCCCGACAATTACGTTCGTGCCACCACCTTCTCCGCCAGATGCGGGAAACGCTCACTCAACAGCGAGCCCGGATAGTAGGTCGGCTTGAACGCCGGTTGCGCGCGAATGTTGTCAAACCACGTCGCAACGCGCGGCAAATCCTCCCACCCCGGCAATCCGAGATCCTGCATCCGCACCAGCGCCGGCATGACAGCGACGTCGGCCAAGGTAATCTTTTTGCCAAGCAACCAGGAGCCGCCGCTGCGTTCGATTTCTGAGTCCATGCGCTCATAGGTACGGCGCAGGCGCGCCAGCGCAGCGTCCATTTCCTGTTTCGGGAAGCCTGTCTGGCCCATCGCGAGCATAAACTCGCGGCGCAGCGGCTTTGATTCGGCCATCGCCACAAAGTCCTCACGGCTCATTTTCTGAAATCTCGGCAGAAAAGCGAGATTGAATGTCGGCACGCGCACGGCGGCCGCCGGCATTTCGTCGATGAAATGCATGAGCGCGCGCATGCGGGCGCGTTCGACTGGATTCTCAGGTGTAAAGCCATCACTGGGCGCGACCTCGTCGAGGTATTCGATGATGACGGTTGAATCTATGACGATCGCACCGTCGTGATCGAGCGTGGGCACGACCCCATTGGGATTGAGCTTGAGATAGTCCGGCTTGAGCTGATCGCCCTCAAGCAGATTCAGCTTCACTTCATCGAACGGCAGCTTTTTCGCATTGAAAACGAAACGGACGCGCTGGCTGCAAGTCGACTGCGGCGCGTTGTACAGCCTGAAGCTCATCTGGAACTCCTCATTCCCCACTCATTCAACCGAATGATGCGCCAAGCAAGTCGGAGAGGAAATTTACAGCCATTTTACTTGTGGTCATGCGGCCGGACCGATTGAGTGGACACGTGCGCAGCCGCCGTTTTCCTCCCTTAGGCTTAGACGGCGGCGTGAATCCTCCACCTTATGCACACAGGGCCCCGTAAGGGGCCCTTTTTTTAAGTGCCTCGCGACGGGCCTTTTTATCTGCCCGAGCTAGTGCTCAAGTCCAGTCGGCACGTTCTTGTTCTCCGGCACCAGCTTCATGCCGGCGGCGAGCGCCATGGTCTCCATCAGCGCCGCGAAATCCTTGTTGAGGTAAGCCTGCGGATCGGGCTGCAAGGTCGCGTGACCAAAATGGCCCTGCAGGACCTCGCGCGTGGCCGCCGTCACCGGCATCGGCACGTCCATCTCGCGGCCGAGCTCAAGCCCGAGATCGAGATCCTTGCGCAGCAATTCCGGCGTGAAAGTCGTCGTCCAATCTAGGTTGACGAGTGCCGGCGACTTGTAGCGCGTGAACATCGACCCCATCACGCCGTTATTGAGGAAAGCCAGGAAGGCATGCCGCGGCACGCCCATCTTGTTCACCAGCAGCGTGATCTCGATCAGGTTCTCGATCACCACGCCAAGCATGACGTTGTGCGCGATCTTGCAGATACGTGCGAGGTCGCTCTCACCCACATAGGACACGCCCTGCGGCGCAACGACTTCCATCAAAGGAATGATTGACTTGCAGGCCGCTTCATCGCCGGAGACGACGGACGACAGCCGGCCAGCTTTGATGACTTTCGCATTGCCGGATACAGGCGCGCACACGTAGTCCGCACCTTTTTCTTTTAGACGTTTGCGGATGTCGGCGGATTCCTCAACCGAGATGGTCGAGCAGTCGATGCAGACTTTTGGAGCCTTGCCGCCGGAAAGCACGCCGTCTTTGCCGAAATAGACCTGTTCCAGGTCTTTGCCTTCGGACACGATCGAAAACACAACGTCGCAGGTAGCCAGGTCAGAGAGCTGGTCGACGATCTTGCCGCCCTTTGCCGCGAGCGGCTCGGCCTTTGCACGCGTACGATTCCAGACACTGACATCGTGGCCGGCCTTGAGCAGGCGTTCCGCCATGGGCAGGCCCATGCGGCCGGTTCCGATCCAGCCGATCTTCTGTGCATTCTTCGACATCACGAAACTCTCCCATTGTAATCCTGTCGTCGTACAAACGCCGTGCGACGGGCTTTACCCGTTCTGCCGCCATTGCGCCAGTGGCGGTGTACCGCAACAATCCGCATGCCCCTTATGCTTGTCGCGGCTATTCAAAGCGCACTATTCTGTGGCTGGCCTGTTACAAGACTGCCAAAGAGCCTTCATAAAAAGGGCTCGGACCTTGGGAGGACGTTGGCACCCGATGCAGGATGCCGTCACGACCACGATTTCTGTGGGCGAAGTTCCCGAGCGGCTGCAAGTCCGCGATCGGCTGCGCGTGGTCATGCGCAATCTCTTCCCATTCATGGTCGTTGGCGCGATATGGGAAATTGTTGCCTTGGCGGGAATATTTCCGCGACGGTTGTTCCCGACAATCGAGGAAGTGGCGGCGTCTTTCGTCAGGCTCACCGCCGCGGGAATTCTGCCGCACCACGCTCTCGACACAGTAATCCGGCTGCTGAGCGGCTTTGCGCTGGCTGCGCTTATCGGCGTGACCATTGGTGTGCTGATGGGTCGTTCGCGGCGGGCCGAGGATATCTGCCTGCCGCTCGTCAGCATCTGCGCCCCTATTCCTGGCCTCGCCTACGCGCCGCTATTCCTGCTCTGGTTCGGTCTTGGCAATTTTTCCGCGGTGCTGCTTGTCGGCTTCGTTTCGGCGTTCCCTATTCTTTTCAACAGCTGGACCGGCGTAAAAGCCGTCAAGGAAATCTGGGTACGCTCGGCGCAATCGATGGGGGCGGACGACCGCCGGCTGTTCAGCCATGTGATCCTGCCCGGCGCGTTGCCGTACATTCTGACCGGGCTGCGGCTAGGGCTCGCGCAGGCCTGGCGCATCCTGGTTGCGGTCGAAATGCTCGCCGCCGTACCTTGGGGTCTCGGATGGCTGATCTTCGGCGCCCGTGAATTCCTCAATACTGATGTGATGCTTGCTGGAATCGCCGTCATTGCCTTGATCGGCCTCGGGCTCGAGAAGTTCGTCTTCCAGAAAATCGAGGACTACACCGTCGTGCGGTGGGGAATGATCACGTCATGACCGAGCAAGGCCAGCGCATGCGCTCTATTGTTCGCGCCGCGATCACGCTTACCGCAGCCGCAGCCTTGTACGAACTGCTGGCACGCAGCGGCTATTTCGCTCCGGCTCTGCTCCCGACGATACCAGCCATAATGCGCGCTTTGATTGCGATGCTCGCCGATGGCTCGATGATCGAGCATGCCGCCTTCACGATGTACCGTGTGATGTTCGGGTTCGGCCTCGCCATTGCTGTCGGGATTCCACTCGGCATCTTGATGGCGCGATTTCAGCGGATAGAAAACTTCTTCCTGCCGCTGGTGAGTGCACTGATGCCGATCCCGTCTTTCGCGTTGGTGCCGCTATTTATGCTGTGGTTCGGCATCGGCAATCTGACTACGATCCTGATCGTGTTCTATGCCGCAACATTTCCCATGGTGTTCAATACCTGGTCGGGCGTCCGCTCGGTCAACCCTCTGTGGCTGCGCGCGGCCGGCGCGATGGGGGCGGACGAGCAAAAGCTGTTTTGGAAAGTGATTATCCCCGGTGCGTCGCCCTTCATCATCACCGGCATGCGGCAGGCCTTTCTGCGTGCGTGGATCGCGGTCGTAGGCGCTGAAATGATCGCGGCCTCGGACTGGGGCCTTGGCTGGGTCATTTTCGATGCCAAGGAATTCCTCAACGCCGATATCATGCTGGCGTCGCTGCTCGTGATCGGGGGCATCGGTTATGCTTTCGAGCGGCTTGTATTCGGCTCGATCGAGCGCGCAACTGTGCAGCGGTGGGGCATGGTGCGCATGGCCAAGGGCTAGAAACGGTAAGCAAGAATGGTCCCTATTGAAATTCGCGATGTCAGCCTTGTTTACGATACGCCGGGCGGCAAAGTGCCTGGCGTCAAGGACGTGAGCTTCAACATTGGCGCGTCGGAATTCATTTGCATCGTCGGCCCTTCCGGTTGCGGGAAGTCCACGCTGCTCAACATCATCGCCGGCTTTCTTTCGCCAGCCGCCGGCGAGATCCGCATCGGCGGCAAGCCGGTGACAGGCAGCGGCATGGATCGCGGCATTGTGTTTCAGGACTTCGCCCAGCTATTCCCGTGGCGCACGGCGCTCGGCAATGTCACTTTTGGCCTGGAAATGAAAGGCGTCGCAAAAGAAGAACGCGACCGGATTGCGCGTGAGCAATTGCGCCTTGTGAAACTCGAGAAATTTACCGGTTCTTACCCTCACCACCTTTCCGGCGGGATGCAGCAGCGGGTCGCCATCGCCCGCGCATTGGCCTACAATCCGTCGGTTTTATTGATGGATGAGCCGTTTGCGGCATTGGATGCGCTTACCCGCGACGACATGCAGCGGCTGCTCGCCGATGTCTGGCGTGAGACCCGCAAGACGGTAATCTACGTGACCCACAATGTTGCGGAGGCGGTATATCTGGCTGACCGCGTCGTTGTCATGTCGCCCCATCCGGGCACGGTAAAGACCGAGATCAAGATCAACCTGCCACGCCCGCGCGACCCGCTGAGCGTGCAATTTGTCGAATGCCAAAAGGAGCTGCTGGGGCATCTCGGCCATGACACCGCTCAAACAAAGGCCAATGGCAAAGCCAAATCATAGGGAGGAGCAACAATGACCGCTGCGAACAAAGGACTGACCCGCCGTCATGTGCTGGCGACGACCGGCGCTGGGATGCTGGCCGCGGGGCTTGGCGCGCGACCGGCAATTGCGCTGGAGACAGTACGCCAAGGTTACCAAACCAATATGTGGGGAATGCCGACCTACTATCTACTTCGCTCCGGCCTGCTTGAAAAACATGGCGTCAGGTTCGAGGAATTCGCGGTACCCTCGGGCAACCTCACCATGCAACAGATGGTGGCGCGGCAGGTCGACATGGGAACCTACGCCGGACCGTCCTTCGCCATCGGACACGAAAAAGGCGGTCTCGTTGCCATCGCGATGATCGAATATGTGGGCAAGACCGCGCGTGTGCTCGCGCGCAAGGATCTCGGGATCACCAAGGTCGAGCAACTCAAAGGCAAGAAGGTCGCCAATCAGACCGGCTCGTCCACCGGCAACATCTTCGTCGACCAGATCGCCACAAAGGCCGGGCTGCAGAAAGGCGACTATCAGGAAATCCGCATGAACGTGAACGACATGGTGGCGGCGATGGCGGCCAAAACCGTGGACGCAATGGTCAATGTCGAGCCGTACAACGCAATCGCTGAGGCCGATGGTCTCGCCGTCACCATCTCCGAGTTCTATGAATTCGACAAGCTGCCGGTGTTCATGGCCGCCACACCTGAATTTGTCGACAAGAACCCGGACACCGTTGTGGCTTACCTGAAGGCCTGGCTCGAAGTCGCCAAGGACTTCAAGTCCGACCCAGGCAAGGTCGCCGACACGATCTATTCGTTCTACACTTCAAAGGGCTACACTATGTCGAAGGACACCTTCTCCAAGGCCCTTGCACGGGTTGAGGTGCAGCCCGGTTGGCCAACCGACCTCGTCCCGTACATGACTCACCACTGCGAGGTTCTGGTGAAATCCAACAAGCTCAAGGCCATCCCGGATTGGAATAAGGCTTTCCGCACCGACTTCCTGAAGAAGGCCATGGCCTGAGGCGCCCGAACTTTTCATCACAGGGCCGGCGCACGCGCGCCGGCCTTTCTGCAAGAACCTGAGGAACACTGGAGTGCACGATGCCGGCCGCCCATGACCCGCTGAGCAAGAGCGGTGAGCCTGTGACCTGGAATTTCAAGCTTCTTGCACAGAACGATCTCGGCGGCTTCGGCGGCATGGGCGAAGGCATGTCGGTGCAGATCGCCAAAGATGGCCGGCGCATCATCTGGCTGGCGCATGAAAGCGCGCCAAAGAATTTCACTGGCGTCGACGTCTCCGATCCGCGCAATCCAAAGGTCATCGTGCAGACCGACCTGCCGAAGCCGTACATGCGCTCCAATTCGCTCGAGCTATCCGGCGACATCATGGCAGTCGCCTATCAGACCCAGAAGGTCAACCAACAGCCGGCCGGACTTGAGTTATTCGATCTGTCAGTGCCGGAGAAACCGCGCTCGATTTCGTTCATGGATTGCTCAGGCGCAAATTCGCGCGGCGTGCATCAGCTGTGGTTTTGCGACGGCGAATACGTCCACATGGCGTCCGGTGCACCCGACTTCGAGCCGAGCCACCCGCTTGACGACCAGTTCTACCGCTGCATCGACGTCCGCAATCCGTCAAAGCCGATCGAAGTGGGGCGCTGGTGGATGCCGGGCACAAAAAAGGGTGAGACGCCATTGCCGCGTCACAAGCTCGACAAGGGCTACCGCGCCCATAACACCAACGTGTACAAGCAACGAAAAGACCGGCTCTACCTCTGCTACATCGACGGTGGCATGTTCGTGATGGACATTGCCGACAAATCGAAGCCGAAGCCGATTTCGCACTGGACGAATTCTCCGCCCTATACCGGCTTCATGCACACGGCGGTACCGTTGTTCGACCGCGGCCTGCTCATTGTCACCGACGAGTCGACCGAAAACAACGCTGAGGACTGGCCGAAGCTGGTATGGATCGTCGACGCGCGCGACGAGAAGAACCTCGTCTCCATCGCCACCTGCCCGCTGCCGCCGGTCGATGCCTATGCCAGCCGCGGCGGCCGTTTCGGCGCACACAACATTCATGAAAACCCGCCGGTGCCGACCGCCTGGCAATCCGATCAGATCGTCATCGGCACGTTCTTCAACGGTGGCCTG
>Ga0247793_1000031_pt1 | contig 27910 bp, 27 predicted proteins | sample UWRJS223509R6_FD_180939 | JGI IMG/M metagenome (GOLD analysis project Ga0247793, IMG submission 180939) | Soil microbial communities from Arlington Agricultural Research Station in Wisconsin, United States - UWRJ-S223-509R-6 | ecosystem: Environmental > Terrestrial > Soil > Agricultural land...
GCCGTGTCCAGGGCCCAGAATCGAATGTGATGACGTTTCCGTGGGCTGTCATCAATTGCCTTCTGGAAGCCGATATCCTGGCCGCGTCCGAAAAGGTAAAGCGTGCTGAACGGGGCGGTCGGGTAGGGCGAGTTAAATACGAATGCCCGGACCATGCGCCACGAGCTTGCCAGCCCCAACCGGTCGGCCTCTGACCAGCCGGCGGTTGCAAATGCAGTGTGCAGCTGTTGAAGCGTGCCGATGAGCACGAGATTGACGGGGTCGCCGGGCAACCCGTCTCCGGTAATTGTATAGCTTGGCACCCGCTTGCGTTGGAGGATCTTGAGACCCATGCGAACGATACGCGGTAAGATAATGTATGCTGCGACTCCATAGGTGACAGCCAAAGCCAGAAACCATGGCAGCCTGCGGTCCGCAAATTCGAAGACGACAAAGACAATAAGCCAGACACTAAAGATGCCCAGCCCGAGGATTACCAAACGCTGCAAGAAGCGCTTCAGCAGTCTCATCGGGCGCAGGCTACCATAGGGGGCGTCGGCGCAACCGAGATGCGTTTATTGACCGGCCCGTTTCAGATGATGCGGGTGGAGACCGACGAAGGCATCGCTGCGAGGTTTTGGGGTGGCGCGCGGGGCCATGAGCGCTCGAAGACATCTGATCAGGAGCCAAAATGTTCCTGCAATGACGCTTGCAAACAGCGCAAACAACGAAGCAAACGATACGAAATAAAGCAAAACCGTCATTGCTTCGCCGGTGGTTCCACAAGATCCAGGTGCGTCGGTCCTTGGCTGTTTACCGTCCCGGCATCAGTTGAACAAGAGTGCGGTGCGAGGTGATTCATCCGACTTTCTCTTGGTGCTGTCGTCGGTTGGATCGGAATGAATCAGACATGCGCGAGTCAAAGACGATTGGACCTCAGTCCAATCGCCTTTGCCGTTCGTTGTCGGCAGAATTCCAGCAATTCGGGGGGCGCATCTTCCACAACGGAGGTTCTGCCATGAAAGTCAAAGAAGCGATGCACAAGGGCGTTGAATGGGTTGGCCCTGATACCCCTGTCATCGAACTCGCGAGATTGATGCGCAAGCATGATGTCGGCGCCATTCCAATCGGAGAGAAAGATCAGCTCATCGGAATGGTCACCGACCGCGACATCGTATGCAAGGGGCTGGCGGAGGAGAGCTTCGATTCCGGCCGCGCCACGGCACGCGATGTGATGACTCCCGGCATCCATTGCTGCAGCGAAGAGGATGACCTCGCCAAGGCGGTGCGGCACATGGAGCAACTGAAGGTTCGCAGGTTGCCGGTGATCAACAAGAACAAGCGGATGATTGGCATCCTCAGTCTCGGCGACGTCAGCGGCCTGGCGTCGAGCGATCTGCTGTCCGAATACGTCAAGAGCGTGTCGGCCCATCACCAGTAAAACGCGAACAGCACCAAGCCAATTTCCCGTACAGGAGGTACCCATGAGTACGATTACGACCAAAGACGGTGTCGAGATCTTTTACAAGGACTGGGGCAAAGGTCAGCCCATCGTGTTCAGCCATGGCTGGCCACTGTCGGCCGATGACTGGGACGCGCAGATGCTGTTTTTCCTCAAGCACGGCTATCGCGTCATAGCGCATGACCGCCGAGGCCATGGCCGGTCCGCACAGGTGAGCGACGGTCACGACATGGATCACTATGCCGATGATCTGGCGGCACTGACGGCGCACCTCAACCTGAAGGACGCCATTCACATCGGCCATTCCACAGGGGGCGGCGAGGTCACCCACTACCTGGGACGGCACGGCGAAAGCCGGGTCGCGAAGGCGGTGCTGATGAGCGCGGTACCGCCCATCATGGTGAAGACGCCGGCCAATCCGGGCGGCATCCCGATCGAGGTGTTCGACGGCTTGCGCAAATCGCTCGCCGAAAACCGGGCACAGTTCTATCTTGATTTCGCGAGTGGCCCCTTCTATGGCTTCAACCGGCCTGGTGCGAAGCCGCTCCCCGGCGTCATCCAGAACTGGTGGCGGCAGTCCATGATGGGGAGCGCCAAGGCGCACCACGACGGCATCAAGGCCTTCTCGGAAACCGACTTCAACGACGACCTGAAAAAGATCACGGTGCCCGTCCTGGTGATGCACGGTGACGACGACCAGATCGTTCCCTATGCCGACTCCGCGCCCTTGTCGGCCAAGCTGCTGAAAAACGGCACGCTGAAGACCTACAAGAACTTCCCGCACGGCATGCCGACCACGCATGCAGACACGATCAATAACGACATACTCGCCTTCCTGCGTTCCGGGGTTGCGGCCAGGACCGCGGCGTAGCGGTGACTGAAAGCCGAGAGGAGAATGCGTCTCCTCTCGGCTTTGGCACCAAGCGAACGCTCCACGCGGTTTTGCTTGCTGAATCCCTGCTTTCGGGGGGAAATAGCGGTTTGGAGGAACCGATGGATAAGCCGCGAATCTTCCTGGGCTCGTCAGCTCAACAGGAGAAGTTGCTTCAAGGGCTGACACGCGGTCTCAGCGACATCGCGCGCGTCGAGCCATGGATGACATCCTTCACACCCGGGACATCTGCACTGGAACGCCTCCTTGAACTCACCCAAGAAGTTGATTTCGCGGCGTTCGTCTTTGCACAAGACGACTGGACGACGAGCAGCCCGTCGGCTTCTTCCCAGCCTGGGCCGGGTCAGGCGTCGCCACGAGACAACGTTGTGTTCGAAGCCGGTCTTTTTGGCGGCACCCTGGGAATGCGCCGAACCTTTATACTTCACGCAAATGGGGCGAAGCTTCCGAGCGACCTCTTGGGCCTCACATGCGTACGATACGACGACGCGCTCACGCCGTCCGAGATGAAAATCGTCAACCAGAAAATCCGGAATGCGATCGAGAACGAGGGTCGCGTTCTTCGCATCGAGGGATCATGGTGGCAGTTCTCCTTGACGGAGCGTACCGAAAAGGAGCCTTCCGTCCTAAGCCTCTTGAAGATTTCGCGCGACCGGAACGGCGCGCTTGAACTGACGGGCCGTTCATGGCGAGAGGATGGAAGTCTGTCAGCAAGATACTGGAGCGAGGCGGCGAAGGAGAAAAAGGAGCCTTCGGGCATCTTCTATTATTGGAAGGGTGAGCGTCCGTTGGATCCAAACGCGCCGCAGCTGGACGGAGTAGGCGAAATCAAGCTGGAATCCGCTGACCGCGCATCCGGGTACTTCACGACTCGCGCGGATACAGATCCGAATGTGAACGCGCGCACAGCCGGTGTCTATTGGCGCGCCGATCCAGACGACATAAACATTTTGGACGGTCGCGACGATCAAAAACGTGCGGCGCTCATTGCGGAGCGGCTGACGCACTGGAAGTCCTGCAGGAATGCTTGATCCACTGTGCCAGCGAACGCCATAATTTCGGTCTGCGCGCCAAATTGTCTCATCCTCCGCATAGATGAGAGCCGATGTCTTCTTGAAAGCAGCGCTGACGTTTCGGCGGATAAATAATTTGAAACAACGGCGGTCTCCCTCCATCGGCTGACGCGCAAAACGACTCCATACGTTAGTCATTGCTCCGAAGCTTTCCGGTCGGAGCGGCTAACAAAAATGAAAGTGGTCATGGCCGCCATCTGCGGCGCGATCCTATTTACATCCGGAGCCTCGGCGCAGAACAAGGCAGGAGGATCGGCGCAGCAGACGCATCCGGTGCCGCAGATTTCGCCCCAACCTGCACAGAGCTGGACGACGGTCTTTTCGACCGAGACGCGCTTCTTTGCCTGGCACAACAATTTCGTTCCGCCGGACGGCAATACGGGCGCGGGACGAGGCTCGGAGATCTACGTTCCCTTCGCCATGCAGCTGAGCGGAAAGCCGGCCGATGCATTGAATCTGGATTTCATTGCCCGAGGCGGATGGGTGAGGGCGGTTCAATCCACAGCAGGGCGTTCAGGCGAAGTTCAGACCATCACCGACACAGCCGTGTCGGCTACCGCGAGCTATCTGGGCGTACAAGGCATGCAGCCGTTTGTTTCGCTCAACATGAATCTGCCGACGGGAAAATCCGCCCTCTTCGGAACGGACGCGAACGCGCGCATGGATCCGGACCTTGTCGACATCTCGACTTTCGGCGAAGGGTTCAATGTCGGGCCGACAGCCGGAATTAATTTTCCGATCGCAGGCTCGCTGCTTGTCACGGCGAGCCTCGGATATACTTGGCGCGGCAAGTTCGAGCAGGAATCGAATTTCGATCCGTTCAATCCGTTTTTGACCAGTACGGTCAATCCTGGCGACAACCTGACGCCGACGGTGGCGGTGAATTATCAGACCGGGCCACTCTCGATCGGCCTGACAGCCTCGCTCACCTGGGAGACACCATCCTCGGTCGACGATCTGCAGACATTCAAGCCGGGCAAACGTTACCTTCTTGCGCTTCAGTCATCTTATGCATGGCCCCAGCAGCTGGGCGCAACGACACTCAGCGCCTCGTTCGCGCATTCGAATCGCAATCGGGTGCTTCTCCCCGAATTAAGCGCGCTGGCGATCGAAACGCTGAATTCGAACTCGGATGTGTACCGCATTGGCCTGCAGCACGTGATTCCGATCGGAGAGTTTCAGGTCGGCCCAACTGCCAGCTACCTGTTTCGGAACCACAACGGCTACAACTCCGCGACGTTGCAGTTTGTGCCGGCAAAAACACGCTGGTCGGCCGGCCTGCTCGCGCAATATCCGCCGAGCCCGAACGTCACTCTCAATGCAAGGATCGAGCACGTCTGGACACATGAAAACGAAAACCCCGTCATCGAGGATGGGAAGCTCGACGAGCTGGCGGGCGGCGTCTTCCCGGCCTTTACGGTGCCGCCAATTTCCGGAACCGGCTGGCAGGGATCGATCGGCATCAATGTCAAACTGTGAGGTGAAACATGATCCGCTTATTGCAGGCGTTCCTGACGGCGACAGCGCTCGTGCTGCTGCCGCATGCCATCTCAGCGCAACCCAGATGCGTGGCTGGCCACGCAGCCAACAGCGATTGCGTTAACGAAGCCTTGGCTTTTGTGGCGATCCAGGCGGCCGTAATCTTTTCACAGCCGAAGATTTCCCTGACGGCTTATCCGGTCCTGCCATCGGCCGATCGCCGCTACCGCTATCCGAATCAGTTGAACCCGAACCAGCTTGTGCCGACCCGCGTCGGACCGGGCCCATCCCCGGGTGGCGGCGGAGGAGGTGGCGGCGGAGGAGGTGGCGGCGGCGGCGGCGGAGGTGGCGGCGGCTGATCGCCGACGCCACAAGTCAGCTGTCGAATCGTGTTCAGCAAGAGCGGCGGCTCACCCCAGCCGGCAGGCCTCTCAGTTCGGCTTTATCGTCGTCCCGGAGCCACGATCGACAGGATCCCTGGCCGGTCCGCCAGGCGAACCAGCGCCGCCGGATGAACCGCCTTTCGGCGGCTGGCCATAGCCGGGATCGCTCAGAATGGGAGCGCCGCCCGAGTTACCACCTTTGCTGCCGGTGTCGCCGCCCGGACTCATAGGCGGGGCCCCATGGACTGGCCCAAGCACAGGCTCAAGCACAGGTTTGGGAGTCGGGCATTTCTTCTTGCCGCCGCACTTTTTGTCTTTGTGCTTGTCCTTCTTTTTATCCCTGTCTTTCTTCTTTTTTTCCTTCTTTTTGTGTTTGTGCTTGTCCTCTTCCTTTTCCCTTTGGATGCCTGGGCCGTCTTCCTTGTGCCCGCTCGTGTTTTCCTTGTGCTTGCCTGCGTTCTTTTCCAGAAGCTGGCGCGCTTCGCGTATCCACGCGCGATGATCTGAAACGTGGAATTCAGCATCGATTTTCCGATCGAATTCGTCCTCGCTGACGCCACTTTTTGCCAACGCGTCCCCCGCGATGGGCAGCACCATCATTCCAGCTGCAAGCGATGCAGCGAACGTCAGTGTCGAAATTGCCTTTTTCATCATTCGCGTTCCTGTCTCAAGCTCGAAAGTCGCTGTGATTCGCCGAATGCGCTTGTCGCTGATGTCAGGTCGGCGAGGTGGTCACAAGCATTTGCGCTTGCGAATGAGGTATCGGATTGTGCGATTGCGCACCGAATAGCGAATGACAGCTTTCTCGCTGCCCGTCGTCCTCCCTTCAGAGGAAGAAAGCGCCGGGGCCACGGTGGACGTCGCGGCTGCATCGCAAAATGTCCGCTTTTGACCCAAAGCGGACATTATCGAACCTTTCAACTATGCTTGTTCTGTTATCATCCCTTGAATGGGGGAGACATGAGGCGGCGAAAGTTCATCTGGCTCCTGCTGACGGCTCTTGCAATCAGTCTGCATTTGCCTGGGACCTCTCACGCCCGGTCCCTGTATTGGTCCCCATACAGATATTGGTGGGGCGATCACACCTTCAGGCAGAAGCACCAACAGGGGCACAAAAAATCTGATTCAATAGAGAAGGCTCGGTCCAAAAATGCTGCAAAAGAAACGTCAAAAGACGCCGCAAAGGGGCCACTCCTCCTCATCATCTCGATCGCGGACCAGCGGATCTCGCTTTATGACAGCGGGGCGCTGATCGCACGTTCTGCCGTATCGACGGGGGTCAGGAATCATCCGACGCCGCTCGGCGTGTTCAGCGTCATCAGCAAGAGCAGATGGCATCGCTCGAACATCTACAGCGGCGCGCCCATGCCCTACATGCAGCGCATCACCTGGTCCGGGATCGCGTTGCACGCGGGTGACTTGCCTGGGTATCCGGCGTCACACGGCTGCATCCGCCTGACACATGACTTTGCGGTTCGACTCTGGCATCTCACGAAGCGAGGCACGCGCGTGATTATCGCGCACGACGATGTTCAGCCGGCAGAGATAACGAATCTGCAGCTTTTTGTACCGAAGCCGAAAGTCGCGTCCGGTTCGCCGCAATCCGGCACTGCCACCCAGCCGGGCAATGCCACGATCACAGCCGATGTAACGGATGCGTCGCTCATCTCGAATGCCAAGCTGCAAGAGGATGCCAAAGCGGACGCCAAAGCTCCTGACCCCGCTTCCGGGGCAACCGCGCCGAAAAAGGGCGCATCAATCTCGGTCTTTGTGAGCCGCAAGTTGAGCAAGCTTTTCGTGCGACAGGGCTTCGCCCCGCTGTTCGATGCACCTGTGACGATTAAAGACGCAGCGGAGCCGATGGGAACGCACGTTTTCACTGCGATGGAATTTCAGAATGACGGTGCAGCAAGTCGCTGGACCGTCGTGTCGGTCCCGGAAAAGTCTTCACACAGTCAAAGAACTTCAGCAAAGGTGGAAAAAGGACACGCGAAACAAACAACCAGGACCGTGTTGTCGGCGCCAGACAAAGCCAGCGCCGCCCTCAATCGCATCGAAATCCCGCAAGATGCTGCCGAGCGAATCGCTCAATTGCTGACATCCGGCTCGTCACTTATCATTTCCGACTACGGCATCAGCGGCGAGACGGGACAAGATACGGATTTCATCGTGCTGACGCGTTGACGGAAGGCCTCAGGATTCCCTTATTTGATTGTGATCGTGATTTTCTTGGAAACGACTGGGGGCTTGAACGGGTAGTGCTTGGCATCACCAAGCACAAGCTGGAGCGTGTGCTTGCCCGGCGGCAGCTCTATGCGCGTCTCTGTCTGCCCTGCGCCGAAGTGGAGATGGTTCTTGTCCTGCGGAATTGGTTCGTTGGAATCCAAAGGTGAATTCACGTCGACCAGCAGATGATGGTGCCCGGCGTTTTCAAAGTCATCGCCCGCATGCGTGACCCCCATATTGCGCAGACCGAAGCGGCACCAGAACGCACCTTTGATAACCGTGCCGTCCTGCGGCCATACAAAATAAAGGTATGCGTCCTTATGTGCCGGTTTTCCTTGAGCATGTGCGGTTGCCGGTAACAGCAGCGCAACCAAAAACAACAATGCAGTTCGCGCGATGACCATGACACGCCTTTTATGGTGAGCGGGCGACGCGAAACCCGTGCGTCGGATAACGAACGTTTGCATCGTAGTTGTCGCGGTTCGAAGGCCGAACATAACTCAGATCGTTCTTCCATGATCCGGAACGGATGACGCGCGCGGAGCACTCAGAATCGAGCCAGCTGGACCCATCGGTGGGGGCCGCCTGATAGGTCTTGTGCCAGCAGTCCGCTACCCATTGAGCAACGCCGCCGCCCATATCGTAGAGACCAAAAGGATTGGGTTTGTAGCTGCCAACCTTCATAGGCTGCGTGGCGTCGTATGGTTCACTGCATCCCTTGCAGTTGGCCATGCCAGATGAGGGCTGATCGCCCCACCAATATTTGGTCTGCGTACCGCCGCGCGCGGCGTACTCCCACTCGGCTTCAGTCGGAAGGCGGTATTGCTTTTGAGTCACTCCCGAGAGCCATTCGGTGAACTGCTGCGCGTCATTCCAGCTGACATTGGTGACAGGGGTATCGTCGTTGCCTGTTACCTTGTTGGTGCATTTCTTGGCGGCAACGCATTGGTTCCACTCGCGCACCGTGACCGGGTACTTGCCGATTGCAAAGGATTTGATTTTGACCTGATGGATCGGTTTCTCGGACGGGTCCTCATTGCTGCCCATTGCGAATGTGCCAGCAGGCAGGGTCACCATTTCAGGCTCGCTGATCACTGGCGCTTGGGGCGGTTGCGCCGGAGGAATCGCAGCGGATTGCGGCGGAGCTGGCGCAGGTGACGGCTGTGTCTCTGGCTTGCTCGCCGGTGCCGTCTGCGGGGCCGCGGCGGTAGCAAGGTTTGTGGTGGTGCCGGGCGCTTGCCCCGGGGAACGTTCGGCGGCCAGATGTTTCGGCTGCCACACGAAAAAGTACCAGGTTGCGGTGGCGGCGGCCGCGCCGGCGATCAGGCTGACGCTCAAGATGATGGCCAGTGCAAGTCCCGGCATCGGCCGCGCCTTAATGACGGCGGCGGGGTCGGGCAGCACCCTGTAGACTCTGACGGGGTCCGTGATGTTCTTGACCTGGCGATCGCCAAGCGATTGATAGCCGCAAACCAGTTTATGCTTGATCTGTTCGTAGACGCCTCCCGAGATAAAGAGGTCTCCCGGATCGGCAATTCCCTCAAGCCGCGCTGCAATGTTGACGCCGTCACCGTAGATATCATCCGGTTCGACGATGACGTCCCCGAGATTGACCCCAATTCGATATTGGATCCACTGCTCGCGCGGGAGCGCCGCGTTACGCCCGACCATGCTCTGTTGGATGACGATGGCGCAGCGGACGGCTTCGACAGGGCTGTCGAACATGGCGAGAAAGCCGTCACCCGTACTTTTAACAAGTCTTCCGTGATGCTCGATGATCGTGGGGTCGATGAGTTCGCGCCGATGTCGCTTCACCCGCGCGTGCGTTCCCTCCTCATCCATCGCCATGAGGCGGCTGTAGCCGGAGATGTCGGCAGCCACGATAGCCGCGAGACGCCGTGGCGACCCATCGACCGGATAGGAACCATCTCTGCCCGGTCGGATGTGATGGATCTCACCCGGCATTTTGCGAGGTTCCTTCCTCCTATCGAATTGTTTTAGGCGCCGCGTGCAAAATCATCACGCTCAAGCGGATCGCAACATAATCCTAAATTGCACGTCTAAACCTGTCACGTGAAGTAACTCACTCGGCGATCCACATTGGTGCTGCGGCGGCGCTAACTGTCGCTCGCCGGTATCTCGATAGGGGGGAACTCTCTTGAGCGTGGGCTCAGCCGCGCGAGGGGGACGACAATTTTACGATAGAGATGCCAAGTCGTATGGCCCAGAACTGGCAACACTACCAAGAGACCAAGAAAAAAAGGCAGGCACGCGACCATCAAGAGCAGGACGACAATAATCGCCCAACCAGTGGCTACGACGGGGCTCGCCATCACCGCGCGAACGCTCGTGAGCATAGCCGTCACGACATCAATGTCGCGATCAAGCAACAGAGGAAAAGACACAAAGCTCAAAGAGAATAACGCAATAGACAGAATTGCCCCGACGGCATGGCCTAGAACAAGAAACCAAAGGCCATTGGAGGTCAGCGTCAGGGCAACGAGGAAATCGTCAAGCGTGGGGAACGTGTGAGTCCCAAGAAAGATAACGACCAGCACTCGCACCAGGCATATCCAGGCAATAAAAAACAAGACAGTAATCAGACCCATCCAGACGAGTCTGACATTACGCCGATTAAAGATGGCGCCCAGCACGGCGTGCCACGATAGAGACAAGCCGGCTTCCTGGCGGCGGCTTACTTCATAGAGACCCACCGCAGCGAAGGGGCCGATCAGGGCAAAGGCGGCCGCCAGCGGATAAGCGAGGTAGCCGAGGCCGAGGGCGGTAGCGCCAAGAACGACGACGATACCGCCTGCTGCATAGATCCCGCCAAAAACGAGGCCGTAGGCTGGCGCGGCGCGGAAATCGCGTAGCCCTTGAGTCCATGCCTCGTTGACGTCGGCGAAGCTGACAGCGCGGACAGTCGGGTAAGTCCGTTGCGCTGCTGGTGCCAACGGTCTCGCGTCCCTGTTTTGCTCGCTCATCGCCGTCTCCCCTGATCTGCGAGACAAGGCGTCTGCAGCCAGTCTACACCGGCAAGGGCTGGAGTTGGATGGGTTTCGAGCAAACACAAAGCCGCCGCTGGGTAGGAACCTTTTGCTTCTGGCCCAAAACGGACATGACCAGGCTCTTCCTCTATTCTTGCTTCTGCCATTACCATCGCTTGAGATCCGGAGGAGACATGAGGCGGCCAGAGAGAGAGGAGCTCGTGCGTATTACGAATTATTTTTGTTTATTGGTGGCCGTCAGTGTGTGCAGCGTCGCAAATCTGGCGGGGCTCCCCAATTCCGGTTTCATGTCCATCGCGCTGGCTCAATCCGCCGCACTCACGGGGTCGCAGTCGGATGCGCTCAATGCCTACAACAGGACAGTGCAGGACTTCAGGTCGATCCTGAGGGAGCGGCGCGCACAGATCGATGCGAAGCAAAAGCTGCCCGATAAACCGGGACAGGACCTCTATCTTGCCCGTGTCGCGATGATGGGCGCGTACAAGGATCTCACCGACGTGCTGCCGTCCAGAATCGGAAGACCCAATAAATACAAAATCCCGCCGGCCTATTTCGATGCCGACAATGAACCGCTTGTCGACGAGTACAAAAATCTTTTTCGAATCATGCAGGCGCCGCCGGCCGATGCGCAGAAATCCGACACGCCATTCAAGGACGTCGTCGACCTTGGGACCGTACTTGCGCGGGTCAAAGGTCTCGATGCGGCACATGCCGAAGTCGCCGGCCGGATCAGCCTAGCCGTCTTTTATGCCGAGACGGATGGCAACCAGAACATCGGCAACGCGCGCTCGAATGCCTACAAAGGAAGTTTTCAGACAGGGGTGTCCGAGGACAAAATCGGCCAGAAGAAATGGGCGGCCATCAAGAAGTCCGTCGCAGCCATTGATCCCAAACTGAGCGCGCGCGACGACAAGGAAGAGGCGCGGGTTGAAAATTCCGACCAGCGATACAATCACTGGACGGCCGTGAGAAACGGCCTGATGAACGCGCACGCCGACCTTTTCCCGAAAATACCGGCGATCATGAAGGCCTTGCCGGACCCGATCGATCAAATGCGATTTTTCGAGCTTATCCAGATCATTCCCAGTCCGGCCAAGGCCGCGCTCAATTCGGGCAACCTACTTAATTACCGGATCTCCGAACCGCGAATCATGGGATATTTGCGCAATAACAGCATGTTTGCTTACGGCAAGGCCGACAGGGCCAAGACATCTGCGACCATGCGCGAAATTCTGGATTCCATGTGGCTCTTCAATGATATATTTGACCGGGCGCTAGCCAAGTTCGGGGAGATCAAGGCGCAGCAAAAAGGTTGAGTGATCAGGCAACCGCTCGTCGGGGGGAGCAATGTCGATCGTATCGAGACGAACATTCACCAAGGGTCTGCTTGCGAGCACCTTGGTGCCGCCGGGCCATTCGGCGATTGGGCAACCCAACGATCCGGCAAGCATCGCCATCATCGACACGCCGAACAATGCAGCAAAAGTCGCGTCGAAATTGGCTGCACAGAATGTGAAGGTCGTTGTGCGGTTTTTCGCGCGAAAGCCACAGCCGGGCCTGCGCGAAAAGGTCATGGCGTCCGACGGCAACATGATCGACGGCGTCCGCGAGCCGACCATATTGATCAGAAACGGCCTTTCGATCGTCTCTCTCTACCAGTATCGAAACAACCTTCCCGAGAAATTTCTAAAGGGGCTGGAAGATACCGGTTCGGCAAAGGCGGAAGTCGCCGCCGATGCAACGGCCGCTCTGGAGCAGGCCAGGCTGGTCGGGCAGCCCGAAGGATCGGCAATCTATTTCGGCGTCGACTTCAATGCGAATCGCGCCGGCGTGGACGCCGTTCTTGAGTATTTTCGTGCCGTCGGCCGGACGGTCGGCAACCATTATGCGATCGGGGTTTACGGGAACGGGTTCGTCAACCGTATCCTCCGCCAGGAAAAACTTGTGGCGTACAACTGGATATCCGCCTCGCGGGCGCACGCGGAAACCGTCGATTTCTACAACAGCGGACAATGGCATCTTTTTCAGAATCAGGTTGACCGCCGCTGGTTCGGGCCGCCCGGCAAATGCTCGACCGGCCTCGATGTCGATACGAACGTGCAGAATCCCAAGGTTTCGAGCATCGGCGCGTGGGGAGCCGAAGAAGTCGACAGAAGCCGCAACCAAAAGATTTTTGACGAGCGCTGCTTCGCGATCCGCCCGACGCCGGTCGTTCAGCAAAGCGCCGACGCCGGAGGGTTGATCGACCGTCAGGGCTGCAAGTCCGACAAGAGTGTGCCGCGCAATGCCAATGTCAGAATTCTTGTGCAATCCGGCGCCTGGTCCAGCGTCGACATCGACGAAGACGGCAACGCCGACGGCCAGGTGAAGACCGCCGATCTGACGTCCAATCTCGCAACGATGCCTCCCTGGGGATAATCGTCATGAGACGAGCGCTGCTCTGCAGCGCCTCGCTCGCCGCCATTGGGCTCCGGATCGATCTATCCACGTTGCAGAATGATTGTGGCGCCTCGCACCTCGGCTTTTTCGTCCTGCGACTTGATCGTGACCGATTGCTTGTCGCCTTGCGTGACCAAATTCAAATCGGCGCGAAATGTCTGCCCTTTCGCCACGACGCGAAAGCCGGCACCTTCGACCTTGCCAGATAGCGTCCCGGCTGCATTGCGGGTGGCCTCGCTCCAGCTCCCCGTGATCGCATCGCCTGAGTAAGTCGCACTGGCGCGCAGATCGAAATTGTAGCTTTGGCTGGCACAGTGGAGATTGAGCTGGAGCTTGCTTTGCGTCTCCAGAACATCATAGGAGGCCCGGCATTTGATCGGTTCGTTCTTGCCATTGGCTAGATCGATTGTCCCGGCCCCGGCCCAACCGCCCGCCAATTGGGCGAATGGGTTCTCGCTCGGCGCCGAACCAACCGTTGCCCTGCTTTGAGCGCCGGCATAACCAGCAAGAAATAACAGCGCCAACGCCGACGCTACCGCCCGAAGTGTCATTGGATTCACCCACATCGAAGCCTTCACCATTGAGCAATAACAGCTGTCGCTGTCCCATAGTTCCCGTGGAACTCTGAGATCACCGATCCTTTAGCTCGCCGAATGTCCGCTTCCGGGGAAAACAGTGCAATTGCCCTAACCCTTACGCCGTCTGCAACGCCTCGCTCGCCGCCAGCCATTCCTCTTCCGCCTTGGCGATCGCGGCGACGACATTGGCGCGCGTCTTCGATAATTCCGTCGCGCGCGCCGGGTCGCGCGCGAACAGGTCGCCGTCGGCGAGCGTTGCATCGAGCTTGTTGAGCTGCCGCGTCAGGTTCGCGAGGTCGGCTTCCGCCTTGGTCACGCGTTTGCGCAGGGGCGCCGTTTCCGCGCGCTTTTCGGCTGCCGCGCGGCGCGCCGCGGCTGGATCGGGCCGCGATGCCGACTTGGCCGGCGGCGCAGTGTCCGTCCCGGACTCGCTGAGCACGCGGCGCCGGTAATCGTCGAGATCGCCGTCGAACGGCTTTACCGTTCCGCTTTGTACCAGCCAGAGCCGGTCGGCGCAGGCCTCGAGCAGATAACGGTCGTGCGAGACCAGGATCACCGCGCCGGGAAAGTCGTTGATGGCCTCGATCAGCGCCGCGCGACTGTCGATGTCGAGATGGTTGGTCGGCTCGTCGAGGATCACGAGATGCGGCGCGCTGAAGGTGGCAAGCCCGAGCAGCAGCCGCGCCTTCTCGCCGCCCGACAGCTTCTCCACCTTGGTATTACCGGCCGGCCCGGAAAAACCGATGGCCCCGACGCGCGCGCGCACTTTCGCCTCCGGCGCATCCGGCATCAGCCGGCGCACATGATCGTAGGGGCTAGCCGCCGGCTCGAGCTCGTCGAGCTGGTGCTGCGCGAAGTAAGCGACCCGGAGGCCAGAAGCGCGCGTGATAGTGCCGTGCTCCGGCTGAAGCCTTGCGGCGAGCAGCTTGACCAAAGTCGACTTGCCGTTGCCGTTGGCGCCGAGTAGCGCGATGCGGTCGTCATTGTCGATCCGCAGCGACAGGCCCGACAGCACCGGGCGTCCCGGCTCGTAGCCGACCTCGACGTCGTCGGTGGCGATGATCGGCGGCGACAGCAACTTGTCCGGCGCAGCGATGCGGATTGGCCGCACCTCCTCGGAAACGAGTGCGGTGATCGGCTCGAGCTTTGCCAGCATCTTCAGGCGCGATTGCGCCTGCCGCGCCTTGGTGGCCTTGGCGCGGAAGCGGTCGACGAAGGCCTGCAGGTGCTTGCGTTGCGCCTCCTGTTTCTTGATCATTTTCTGGTCGAGCAGCATGCGCTCGCTGCGCTGGCGCGCGAAGGCCGAATAGCCGCCGCGATAGAGCGCGAGCTTGCGCGCCTCGAGCGACAAAATGGAGCCGACCGCGGTGTCGAGCAGATCGCGGTCGTGGCTGATGACGATCAGCGTCGCCGGGTAATGCGCGAGATGATCCTGCAGCCAAAGCGTGCCTTCGAGGTCGAGATAGTTGGTCGGCTCGTCGAGCAGCAGCAGGTCGGGCTCCTCGAACAGCGTTGCGGCGAGCGCGACGCGCATACGCCAGCCGCCGGAAAATTCCGAGCATGGCCGCTGTTGATCGGCGGTGGAGAAACCCAGTCCGGCGAGGATCGATGCCGCGCGGGCAGGGGCCGCGTGCGCGCCGATATCGGCGAGCCGGGTCTGGATCTCGGCGATGCGGTGCGGGTCCTGCGCGGTTTCCGCTTCGGCCAGCAGCGCCGAGCGCTCGCGATGCGCCTTCAGCACGACGTCGAGCAGGCTGTCCGGCCCATCCGGTGCTTCCTGCGCCAGCCGTCCGATGCGCCAGCGCGGCGGGATCTCGACGTGACCCTGCTCGGCGGAGATATCGCCGGCGATGACGCCGAACAAAGTGGTCTTGCCGGTGCCGTTGCGGCCGACCAGGCCGACGCGCGCCCCCGTCGGAATGCGCGCGGAGGCGCCTTCCAGCAGCTTGCGTCCCGCAATGCGGACCGTGAGATCGTCAATGATAAGCATGCCGCGCCTTTTGGCCGACGGCACGGCGCGAAGCAACCGTCTGCGCGCTATCCGGTTCTGCCTTCGCACACGCAGCGTGAGAAAGGATTGAAAAATCGGCCGAATACGCGCATAGGCGATAGTCATGGGGCATGATGAACTGGTGATCATCGGGAGGCTGACCGGCGCTCTCGTTATCGGCGCGATGATTGGCTTCGAGCGATCGTTCCACGGACGCCCGGCTGGCTTTCGGACACACGCGCTCGTGTGCCTCGCCTCGGCCTTGCTGATGCTCGTCACCGTCTATCAGTTGCACTGGATGACCGAGGTGCCGCTCGACACCATCCGCGCCGATCCGACGCGCATGGCGCAGGGCATCATGACCGGCATCGGCTTCCTCGGCGCGGGTGTCATCTTCAAGGAAGGTCTGACGGTGCGCGGCTTGACGACCGCCGCGTCCATCTGGATCACATCCGCGATCGGCATCCTCGTCGGCATCGGCTTCTGGTATCCCGCGGTTCTTGGCGCGATCGCGACACTGCTCGTGCTTGCTGTTTTCCGATTTGTCGAAACGCGGCTGCCGAGCGAGTTCTACGCGCATCACATCTTGCGTTTCCCGCGCGACCGCACGATGTCCGAAGCGGACATACAAAAGTTGATTCGAGACCACGGCTTCACCGTCGCCAATCTGTCGTCGCGCCTGATTGAAGGCGGTGAGCAGTTTGAATACCGCATGACGATCAAAAGCCGCGATCGTGGAAATGCGGACAGACTTTCGGGCTACCTTCGCGACCTTCCGGACGTCATTGAATTCCGTATTTCGCCGATCGGCGACTAACAATTTCATTGACAAAAGATTGTGTGAGCAGGTCTTGAAATAGAAACCGGCTCAGCGATCGAGCCGGTGGGGAACTTCTGTGCTGGACTTTCGCAAACGTCCTAACGCATATCGAGCACGAAATCGAACCGGCCATCGAGACCCTCGCCGGCGTTCGCTACCCGCATCAGCAATGCGCGCTGAAAGAGGCTGTCACGCTGGTTCGCGGGTTCGTTTGGAAAATAGAGCTGCGTGGTGAGGAGACGGCTGCCCGGCGCCTGAACCTTGACGTGATAGTGCCGTGTGCGGCCGGAATAGACCGCTGGCGCGATGGTACGGAAACGAAAAGCGCCGTCGGGCCCGGTGGTGACATGGCCGCGATATCGGAAGCCGGTATTGTCGTATTCGCCCTTGTTGTCCGCATGCCAGAGGTCGACCACAGCGCCGCCAAGCGGGCGACAGGCTCGCGTCAGCACAAAGCCGGAAAGCTCGAACGGACGACCTCCGCCGGGCGCGCGCAGGTCGCTGCGTTCCGGCGATTTTGGCTTGAAAAATGGCCCTTCTGTCTGATGGACGGTCGGTTCATCGCCATCGTGACAGGCGGGCGTTGGCGCAAGCTCTTGCGTCAGCACAGCACCCGCTCTGGAAAGCTCCCATCCGGCGGCAAGCATGCCGGTGTTGAGCAGAAACCGGCGGCGAGTCGATTTCGTTTCGTGCATGGCCAAGGCCTCGACCAACAGGAAACAAGTCTAGCAGAGCGTAAACGTGCCTGCTGCGCCTTTTGGCCGCGGCGCGGCGCGGGGCAACCTTTCGGGATTTTGGCTGAAACCAAAGGCGGGCCAGACTGTATTAACGATTTGCTTAGCGGCATTAACCGCAAAAAAAGCCGGCGGAGATATCCTGGTGGCCGATGCTTTTCTCTCTCACACTCAAGCGCGCCTCGAGGCTGGTTACGCTTGTTGGCCTTGTTGCATTTGCGGCCAGTTTCGGCGCGCTGACGATCTTTGCTGCCGACTGGGCAGCGATCATCATTCCCGCCGTTCCCCAAACGGTCCTTACAACCGTCCTTGCCGCGATCATTGCCCAGTTTGCGATGAGCGTCACCCGCGCCATCTTCACCCGGCATCAAAATCGGGAAAACGAGCAGATGCGAACCGCCATCAACAGCATGGCCCAGGGGCTGTGCATGTTCGACGCTGCGGAGCGATTGGTCGTCTGCAATGCACAATACTACAATATGTATGAGCTGACGCCGGCTGACGTTAAGCCGGGAGCCACGCTTTCCGAGGTGCTGGAGAAGCGGGTTGCCAAGGGCACGTTCTCCCGGGATCCACATCAGTACAGAAAGGAATTTCTGACTGCGGTCGGAGAAGGGCGCACCATCGTGCACGAGGTGAAGTCCAAGGGCGGGCGTCTGCTGCTGGTTACCAACCATCCGATGAAAGACGGCGGCTGGATCGGCACGCACGAAGATATCACCGAGCGGCGGCAAACCGAGTTGCAGCGCGATGCGATGCAACAGCAAGAGGGCCGTCGCGCCGCAATTGAGAGCGCGATTTCGGTATTCCGCAATCACGCGGAAAGCCTGCTGCAAAGCGTGGCGAGGAGCGCAAGTGTCATGCGCTCGACGGCGGCCAACCTGTTCAACGCATCTGACCAGACGTCGCAACGCGCGGGAAGCGCAGTGCAGACGTCAAACGAGGCCTCGACTAACGTCAAGACCGCGGCAGTCGCTGCCGACGAATTGTCAAGGTCCATCGTTGAAATCGCACACCGTCTCAACCAGACCAATGACGTGGTGCGGGTCGCGGTCGGCGAGGCGCAGGCGACAAACCAGGATATTGCTGCGCTCGCCCAAGGTGCGCAGAAGATCGGCGACGTCACCAAGCTTATTCAAAATATCGCCGCGCAAACGAATCTGCTCGCCCTGAACGCCACGATCGAGGCGGCGCGCGCCGGCGAAGCGGGTCGCGGCTTTGCGGTGGTCGCTTCCGAGGTGAAATCACTCGCCGTGCAGACCGCGAGGGCGACCGAGGATATCTCCAGCCAAATTCTCGAAGTGCAGGGTTCAACCGCCAAGGCCGTGGAGGCGATCCGGCGGATTGCCAACCGCATGCAGGAGATCGATAACCACACATCCGCCGTCGCCGCGGCGGTCCAGCAACAAAGTGCCGCGACGGGTGAGATTTCGCAGAATGTCACAAGTGCTGCCGATGGCACGACGCTCATCGTCGCGGCATTGAGCGACGTGGCCGACGCCACCGCAGGAACCCAACAATCGGCCCAGACCGTACTCGCTGCCTCGAAATCCGTAGAAGATGTGGCAGCAAACCTGCGCAGCGAAGTTGAGACATTCCTCACCAAAGTCGCGGTGTAGCCGCTCAAAACGCGGACAGGCTCTCTCCTTATCTGCGGAACCTCGCGGACATTGTCGAGTTTCGAATTGCGCCTATTGGCGACTAAAACCCTGATAGGCTGACCGGCGGCGGTAAAATGGGCATTGCCGGCTCAAGAGGGCGATTTCTTGGACACTTGGTGGCTGTTCTTCGCCGTCGGTTTTGGCGCGCAGCTGATCGACGGCGCGCTCGGCATGGCCTTTGGCTTGCTGTCGAACACAGCATTTCTCGCCATTGGCCTGCCGCCGGCGCACGCCAGCGCATTGATTCATACGGCTGAGATTTTCACGACCAGCGCATCGGCGGCTTCGCACATTTATCATCGCAACGTCGACTGGCGCCTGGTGGCGCGCTTAGGGATTGCCGGCGTGCTCGGCGCCATCCTGGGTGCCTGGATTCTGTCCAATGTCGACGTCAGCGCCGCGCGGCGGTTCGTCTACATCTATCTGTTGGTCATGGGTCTCTACATTCTGTGGAAATCCGTGCGGATCACGCTGGTAGCGCGCCGGCCTGCCGGCTGGACTACGCTGCTGGGGTTTGGCGCCGGATTTCTCGACGCGACGGGTGGGGGAGGCTGGGGGCCGATGGCGACGTCAACGCTGGTCGGCTCGGGTCATGCGCCGCGCTATTCCGTCGGCTCGGTCAACACCGCGGAATTTTTCGTGACCGTCTCGGCGGCGACCACATTCTTTGCGGAGCTCGGAGCCGTGCCGCTCGATCATTTTCTACCGCTTGTTCTCGGCGGCATGGTGGCGGCGCCATTCGGCGGCTGGATCGTCAAGCACGTGCCGGCGCGCGGCCTGATGACCGCGGTCGGATGCCTGATCGTGCTGGTTTCGATCTTTCAGCTGCTGCGGGCGTTCAAGATCATCTAGGGCAATCTGGTCAGATCGAACCCCACTCCGCTCATTCCCGCGCATAGCCGTCCGAAGGACGGCGTGCTTTCGCACGCCTATGCGGGAATCCGGGGCCGCTTGCTCATGGTCTTCAATTTGGTGGCTCACCCCGGCTCGTCGTCGCCTTTCTGCCGCAGCTTGATAGCCGCGAAAAACTCCTGCCGTGTTTTGAAATTCGTGCGGAACACGCCGAGCATGCGGCTCGTCACCATCGTGACGTCGGGCCTGTGCACGCCACGCGTGGTCATGCATTCGTGTGCGCCTTCGACCACAACCCCCACGCCGGCAGGTTTCAGGACCGCATTCAGGCAGCCGGCGATTTCGGCCGTCATCTTCTCCTGCACCTGCATGCGCTTGGCATAGACGTCGACCAGCCGCACCAGCTTCGAGATGCCGAGCACGCGCCGGCGCGGCAGATAGCCAATGTGGACGCGGCCGATGATCGGCGCGATATGATGCTCGCAGTGCGATTCAAAGCGTATGTCGCGCAGGAGCACCATCTCGTCGTAGCCGGCGACCTCCTCGAATGTGCGCTGCAGGTATTCGCGCGGATCCTCGAAGTAGCCGGCGAACCATTCCTCGTAGGCGCGCACCACACGCGCCGGCGTGCCCCGCAAACCCTCGCGATTTGGATCGTCGCCCGCCCATTGGATGAGCGTGCGCACGGCATTTTCGGCGGCGGCGCGCGTGGGGCGATTAGTTTGATCGACGGCGGATTTTTTCGTGCGGCGGGTCGGTGCCATGATGCCCTCTGAAATTCGCTGACTGCGGGATTGTATCGATCCCGGTTATGAAAACGATCATCGAAATTGCAGGAAGCGACTGCGGCTCGCAGGCCGATAATGAATTTTGGGAATAACTGTTCCGCATGCGGCGCGGGCAAGTATTGCCGTTCCGCCGAACGTGCTGATTGCCGGGCGTTTCGGCGATTGCCTGACGTTTCCGTGATCGCCGCCGCGAATGTTGTGATGCGCGCGTGCCTTGAGTGATCGGCCGCCCTGCGCCATAAGCCCGCCCTGACCTTCTCATTCCCAACGAGAAACCTGCCATGACAGTAGCCTTCGACGTATCGCGCCAGGCACCGTCGCCCGCGGCAGCACAGCCCCGAAAGGTACCGTCGCAGTCTGCGCTGCAAGGGAATCCGCCGCGTCTCGAGTCGGTCGACATCCTGCGCGGCCTGGTCATGATCGTGATGGCGCTCGACCACACCCGCGATTTTTTTGCCAATGGCGGCTTCAACCCGCGCGACGTCACCGACACGGCGCTGTTCCTGACGCGCTGGGTGACACATTTCTGCGCTCCGACTTTCATCTTCCTGGCAGGCATTTCCGCTTTTCTGTACGGCGCCCAAGGCCGTAACAACCAAGCGCGCAGCACCTGGGACGTCAGCCGTTTTCTCGTCACGCGCGGCCTCTGGCTGGTCCTGATCGAGTTCACGGTCGTGCGCCTCGGCTGGAGTTTCGACATCCATTTCAATTATTTTGTCGCCCAGGTGATTTTCGCGATCGGCGTGTCGATGGTCGCGTTGTCGGCGATTGTTCATCTGCCCCGCGGAGCGATCGCCGCGATCGGGTTGGCGATAATCGCGGGCCATAATGCTCTCGACGGCATCAAGGCCGAGCAGCTCGGCGCCGCCGCTCCGCTGTGGAATCTCCTGCACCAGCCGGGGCTTTTCGACGTTGCGCCCGGGGTCAAGTTCTTCGTGCTTTATCCGCTGATTCCATGGATCGGCGTAATGGCCGCGGGCTACGCGCTGGGGCCGGTGTTCACGCAAGGGCGCGCGATGCGCGTGCAGGAACTTTTCACGCTCGGGGCTGCCGTGACCCTCGGTTTTGTCATTCTGCGGGCCATAAACCTTTACGGCGATCCTGTGCCGTGGGCTATCCAGGACAATGTGCTTGCCACCGTGCTGTCGTTCATCAATTGTGAGAAGTACCCGCCATCATTGCTGTATCTGGGCATGACGCTCGGGCCCGCGCTGATGCTGGTCGCTGCGTTTGAATGGGTTCGTGGCCCGGTCGCGGACTGGATCGCGACCTTCGGACGCGTGCCGTTCTTCTATTACGTTGTGCATATTTTTCTTCTGCACGCGCTCGCCATTGTATTCGCTTGGGCGACAATCGGCGACATCGGCTGGCTGTTCGGTCCGCTGGCGGGGCACAAGCCCACCACATACGGGCTTCCTCTCGCCGGCATCTATGCGGTCTGGCTTGCAGTTGTCGTAGCCCTCTATCCGCTCTGCCGGTGGTTCGCCGGAATCAAGCGCCGGCGCACCGAGTGGTGGTGGAGTTATCTGTAGGGTGCGCTGGTGCGAAGCTCTCTTTACGCGCAGTGAGTCGCTCCAAATTCTAGATCGAAGCTCACATCGCCGATTCGATTCAAATTTATTGATCGGCACGATCACTCAAATGAATAAAAAATTGTCCACGATGGCCGCGCCACACGCGTCTATCGCATGGCAAGTTTGTTGTGCGGGAATGACGACGCGGCGCGAAGGTGATCATTTCGTCTAAAGGTGCCCGGTGAATGGTTGATTGCCAATACTTTCTTTGGCTCATCAGAACACCCATGACATTTGCGTGAACGAAAGGCCGGATTTTGTGATGCGTTGACGACTTGAGTGTGACGCGCGTTTGCGTCACAAGCCGCGCCCGCAGGAGATTCATCTTGCCCCAAACAACGGAGCTGAACCGTGAAAATCGTAACGATTGCTTTTGCATCCGCCATCGCACTGTCGGCCGTCGCGCCGGCATTTGCGTACGAGAACGATCTTGAAGGCGCAGCGCCCGCGTCGAGCATGCGCCCAATGGACCATCAGCGTGCGGGCATGCGCGTTGATTCGCATCGCGCGTTCGATGCGAGGGCCTATGTGCCGGCCCCCGCACCCGCGCCCTACGATTTCGGAATTGGCAGTCAGAGCTAATTAATCCCCTCCCGAGCCTGATTGTCATGAGGCCGCCTGCAAATGGCGGCCTCTTTAATTCCCGAAAGTTTTTATGATCTGTCCTCCAAATGGGGGACGCGGTTTGTCGTGAAATGTCGTGACAAGTGTGATGGACGTCACACTCCCGCTGGATTCGAGATGATAGGCGAAGGCTGCTGCGGGAGTGCGATCTTATGCGAGGAATGTCTTGGATTTTCGTTTTGCCGGATTTGAAATCGATATCCCGCGGCGGGAGTTGCGGGGAGCGGGTGAGCTCGTGTCCATCGAGCCGCAGGTTTTCGACCTGCTCGTCCACCTCGTTCGCAATCATGACCGGATCGTCACCAAGGACGAGCTGATCGAAGCGGTGTGGAAGGGCCGCGCCATTTCGGAGGCAGCCCTGAGCTCCCGCATCAGCGCGGCACGGCGGGCCGTCGGCGACAGTGGTGCCGAACAAAAGCTCATCCGAACGCTGAACAAGCGCGGTTTCCGGTTTGTCGGCGCCGTTCAGGCGGCCGGCAAAACGACTGTTCCAGTGGCCCAACGGGCCTCTTGCGGGAAGGCCGAGGCGTCCGTCTTCACATGGTCCGATAGAGCCTCGATTGCGGTGCTGCCATTCCAGAATATCAGCGGCGATCCCGAGCAGGAGTGCCTTGCCGACGGGATGACCGAGGACATCACGACTGGCCTGTCGCGCCAGCAATGGTTCTCGGTTGTCGATCGTAACTCCAGCTTTGCCCGCAAAGGCGAAGCGGTCGATATCCGGAAGCTCGCCTGCGAATTAGGGGCGCGTTACGTCCTCGAAGGCAGTGTGCGGAAGGCGGGTGGCCGCATACGGATCACCGCCCAGTTGATCGATGCCACCAAGCGCATTCACGTCTGGGCCGACCGGCAAGATAGCGCGGTGTCCGATATTTTCGTCCGGCAGGACGAAATCACCAACCGCATTGTCGATTCGGTCAGGTCGCAGCTCGTCATGGCTGAAGCGATGCGCCTGCGGGGCAGGCCATCGGTTGACGTCGACGCATATCACCTGGTGACGCAGGCACTTCCGCATATGTGGCGCATGAGCGTCAGCGAGCAATTGCTTGCACAGAAATTGTTGCAGCAAGCCGCCACGTTCGAAGCGCCGCAAGGACGTGCGCATGTCCATGCGTTGCTGGGCTGGACCTATATGAACATGTTCAATCTGGATTCGCATGCGCCGATCGGCGAGCTGACCGAGAAAGCCCTTGAAGCAGGCGCAATGGCGCTGGCGCTGGATGAGCAGGACTATTGGGGGCATCTCGTGCTTGGGCTCGGTCACGCGCGCCAGCGCCGCCCCGACGATGCGGTGAGGCATCTTTCGCAATCCGTAGAGATCAATCCAAATTTTGCGCTCGGGCACGCGGGGCTTGGCTACGCGCTCGCATGCGGCGGTCAGCCTCAGCGCGGTCTGGATGCACTGGCGCGGGCGTGGCAGCTCGGTCCGCTCGATCCATTCCTTGCGATATATGCGCCTGTCACGCAGTACATGGCGCTCTTTGCGCTCGAAAGATACGACGAGGCGATTGCCGTGTGCCGGTCGGTGGCAGCACGGTATCCGAATCATGCCGGCGCAAGGCGGCTGATGACCGTCTCGCTCGGATTGCTTGGTCGCATCGACGAAGCCAAGGAATCACTTGACCATACGCTTACGCTGCAGCCCGATTTCTCGACCGATCACGTGGCATACAACACCGTGTTTGCGCATGCATCGGACCGCACACGCTTCCTGCGCGGACTGAAGCGCGCGGGCTTGCGGGATTAGCTGGGGGTCATAGGCGTGCGAAAGCACGCCGTTCTTCGAACGGCTATATCCGCGCATGATGCCGAGTTTGCGGCGCGGGATTCTCCCGGAATGACGAAGGGGATCGAACCAAAAGGTCCCCAGCCCGTTCTTCAAAGAAGCAAATGCGGGAGATTGAATCATGAGAACGCTTCTTTCAGCAGCGGCAGTGCTTCTCGCCGCGACCACGATGAGCTTTGCGCAAAGCCTCCCGAACTACGGACCAAACGCCCCGCCCACCGGCGACAGTCTTGGCAAGCCGCCGAGCGGAACGCGGCCGCCGGGGGTGACGCGATCGCAGCGCAGCAACTATCCGAAGCGCGTGCACCGCCATTATCACCGTAACCACTACGTCCGGTACGAATAGCCGCACGCTCCGAGATAAGCCGGTAAATCCGGGCTCGCGCGTAGCGCGCCGAGGAACGACAGGGCTCGGGCACCACTCATCGCCACACGGGAACCAGGGCGCGGAGCAGGGGTTGACAAACCGAGACTGACGAATTATTGGTTTCATCAGTCGTCATAAAGCCCCGGCGAGTGCCATGAACGCCCTGCCAAAGACCAAGCCAGACGATACCCGGGACCGCATCATGGATGTGGCCGACCGGCTGTTCCGGCAGCTGGGCTTTGCCAAGACAACGGTCGCCGATATTGCCGCGGAACTCGATATGTCCCCGGCCAACGTCTACCGGTTCTTCGCCTCCAAGAATGCAATCGTCGAAGCGATCTGCCGGCGGTGCCTCGCCGAGCTCGACGAGCGCGCATGGGAAATCGCCCGGTCGCGCGGTTCGGCGGTGGCGCGCATCGAGCGCCTGATCCTCGAAATCATGGCGTATCACAAGGCCAATTTGCTCACGGATAAGCGCGTAAACGACATTGTTCTGGTCGCCATCGAAGATAGCTGGGATGCCATCGAGGCGCACAAGGAGATCATCCGCAACGTCGTCGAACTCATCATCCGCGACGGCATTGCCGCCGGCGAGTTTGAAAAAGTCGACCCCGCCGAAACGTCACGGCTGCTGATGCGGTCGCTCGTGGCTTTTGTGCACCCCGTCCTGATCAGCCAATGCCTGGCCGACGAGGAAGACGTCGAGGCCGAGGCCAAGGCAGCTATCCGCTTCTCTCTCCGTTCCTTCACCCCCCGGACCTGACCTCCATGCCGTCCCTCCCCACGAATTCGCTTGCCTCAATTGTGACGAAATATGGATTTCATCAGTCGTCACAATTTAGTGAAAGGAGCCCCGCCATGCCGAAGCATTCAAACCTTGCCAAACCGCTCCCCGCGTTGGCGGCGGCGTTGCTTTTGGCGGCGTGCTCGGCCGAGACCGCGCCGGCCCCGCGGGCGGAGCGCCCGGTGCAAGTCCAGAGCGTCGCCTTTCAGGCTGAAGATGCAGCCCGCGATTTTGTCGGTGTCGTGCGGGCGCGCTACGAGACCGATCTCGGTTTTCGGGTCGGCGGGAAGATGGTCGCGCGCCCGGTCAATATGGGCGATCGCGTGCATGCCGGCGATGTCGTCGCCCGCCTCGACCCAGAGGACCTGCGGCTGCAGGTCGAAAGCGCGGAAGCGGAGCTTGCGGCAGCCACCACGAATCTCAATCAGACCTCCGCGGATTTCGAGCGCTATGAGACGCTCAAGGCGCGCGGTTACGCATCGATCGCCGATTTCGATCGCAAGACCGCCGCGAAGGGCGAGGCGGAAAGCCGGCTCGCGCGCGCCAAGCGCTCGCTCGATCTGGCGCGCAATCAGCTCGACTATGCCGAGCTCAAGGCAGGAGCGGACGGCGTCATCACTGCGACGCTTGCCGAACCGGGGCAGGTGGTCAGTCTCGGTCAGCCTGTTGTGAAGCTTGCCCATCGCGGCGAAAAGGAAGCTGTCGTCGCGCTGCCGGAAAATTGGCTCACCAAGGCACGCGAGGCGGCCGCAAGCGTCACGCTCTGGTCCGATAATGGCCATCGCTACGCCGCCCGGCTGCGCGAACTCTCGCCGCAAGCCGACCAGGCGACACGCACTTATGCGGCGCGGTTCACCATCCTCGATCCCGACGACAGGGTTGCCCTCGGAATGACGGCGACGGTCACGCTCAAGCCTGCCGGCGAAGCAATGGTCGCGAAGCTGCCGCTGTCCGCCGTGCTCAGCCGCGGCTCGGGCGCCTCGGTCTATGTCGTCAACCAGGCCGGCGAGCTGGCGCTGCGGCCAGTTACCGTCGCCTCGTTCAACGAAGACGATGCGCTCATCACCGGCGGTGTTTCCGCCGGCGAGAAAGTGGTGACGCTCGGCGTGCAAAAGCTCGAACCGGGGCTGAAGGTCCGCAGCATCGAGGCAAAATAATTTCGTTATGCTTCGCGGACATCCTGCTCGCGAAGCCAGGTCGCAAGTCTTCTCTGACGGAGTAACGGCGCCATGCAACGCTTCAATCTGTCCGCCTGGGCCATCACACACCGCGCGCTCATCCTCTTCATGATGATTGTTCTGGCGGGCGCCGGCATCTACTCCTACCTCAATCTCGGCCGCGCTGAAGATCCATCATTCACGATCAAGGTGATGATCGTGAATGTGTCGTGGCCGGGCGCCACCGCGGCGGAGATGGAGAAGCAGGTCGCCGACAAGATCGAGAAGAAACTGCAGGAGCTGCCGCATCTCGACCGCGTCGAAAGCTACTCGCGGCCGGGCGTGTCCTTTATCCGCATCATCCTCAGCGACACGACGCCGCCCTCGCAGGTGAAGGAGCTGTGGTACCAGGTCCGCAAGAAGGTGGGCGACATCCGCAACGACCTGCCGCCGGATATCCAGGGGCCAAATTTCAACGACGAGTTCGGCGACGTTTACTCGGCGCTCTACATGCTGGCGGGCGACGGCCAGAGCTACGCCGAACTCAAGGCGCGCGCCGAGGACATCCGTCAGCGCCTGCTGCGCGTGCCCAACGTGAACAAGGCCGACATCATCGGCGAGCAGCCGCAGCGGATTTACATCGAGTTCAGCCACGCCAAGCTGGCGAATCTCGGCATTACGCCGCAGCAGATCTTCGACAGCGTTGCCAGGCAGAATGCCGTGACCTCGGGCGGGGCGATCGATACGTCCGCCGACCGCATCAATTTGCGCGTGACCGGCGCTTTTTCGGGCGTCGAAGCCATTGCCGCGGTGCCCGTGCAGGCCGACGGCCGCATTTTCCGGCTCGGCGATATCGCCACCGTGAAGCGGGGATATGAAGATCCTTCAACTTTCCTTGTGCGCAGCAACGGCAGGCCGGCGCTCGGCATCGGCGTGTCGATGCTCGAGGGCGCCAACATCATCACGCTCGGCGAAGACCTCAAGCAGGCGATGAAATCGATCGTCGCCGAGCTGCCGGTCGGCGTGGAAATCACGCAGGTGGCGGATCAGCCGCACGTGGTCGACGAGTCGGTCTCGGAGTTCTTCCATGTCTTCACCGAGGCGCTGGCGATCGTTCTGATCGTAGGATTCGTTTCGCTCGGCCTGCGCACGGGCGTCGTGGTCGCGCTATCGGTGCCGCTGGTGCTGGCTATCGTCTTTGTGGTGATGTTCGCGACCGGGTTCGACCTGCACCGCATTACCCTGGGCGCGCTC